>Ga0316207_10000319_pt1 | contig 86658 bp, 63 predicted proteins | sample 6weekpyrite_MG_FD_204943 | JGI IMG/M metagenome (GOLD analysis project Ga0316207, IMG submission 204943) | Microbial mat bacterial communities from mineral coupon in-situ incubated in ocean water Damariscotta River, Maine, United States -... | ecosystem: Environmental > Aquatic > Marine >...
CGTATGACTGCCATAACGATATTCCATATTTCTTCTCCCGCTATGGATCTTTAGTCGGGAGTAAGTATCGCAGATAAATCTGACCGCCTAAAGGCGGTGGTTTTAACCTTAAGAGAGACTAATAAATGAATCATATTTTTGTTTACGGTTCCTTATTATTTGACGATGTATGGCAGAGGATTATTAAAACCGAGTATGTTAAGCAGCAAGCGCAGCTACCTGGATATCGACGGGTAACAGTGAGAGGTCAACCTTGTCCTGCACTAATCAAATCACCGAAGTGTGTCACGTCTGGTCAGATAATATTTAATGTTAAACAATCTGATATGAAATTGCTGGATCAATTTGAAGGTGATCATTACGTTCGAAAACCAGTAACAGTTATTTCATTTGGAAAGCCACGAAAAGCGCAAGTTTATTTATTCAAGCGCAAATATATTTATATGTTATCAAATCAAGAATGGGATTCGCATAAATTTGCCGACAAAAAATATAACGTGCAGCTGTTATAATTTACCTAAGCAATCATGCTTACTGATCCGGTGTGGTGCAAAATATTAAAAACATATCGAAAAAAATCACAAATATAAAATCATTATTAGCCTAAAAAATATAATTATATCAATAGCATATAGATGTTGAGCGCGCAGTGATAGCTAAGTGGCTTATATATTGCTGACCAGGGTTTGATATAACCCTTTTAAGTAAGATGCTGCAATGACTTTTCTTAAAGTAATAGAAATTTGGACACCGTCAAGCGATGGTCAAAGCTTAACGTTATTTGACGGATATTTTGGTAAGTATGAAAAATTCAAACAAGAAACCATAGATCACAAATTTATTTTTGATTTGGGCTTGCCAGGAAAAGCATGGTCTACTGCTCAACCACAAATTATCACTGACATAGCGCATTCTTATTTTCAACGGAAAAAATCCGCTGTGCAAATAGGCATAACGTCTGGGATAGCAATTCCGGTTTTTTCGGGGGAGTTTCTGATGGCTGTTGTGATATTCTTATTTGGTAGTGATGACAACAGTGAAGGTGCTGTGGAGCTGTGGGCTAACGAGTCCAGGCAAAGCACTAAAATTTCATTAATTGATGGCTATTATGGACAATTAGGTAATTTAGAACAAACCAGTCGTAATCTTCAATTTGCTAGGGGCCAAGGACTTCCAGGCATGACATGGGATTATCAATTACCCATGTTAATTACGGACCCCGCTAAGTCGCCACTTTTTATTCGCACTCAAAATGCGGCAATTGACAATATTACAACGGCAGTTGGTATACCGTTTAAAAATAAGAATCGAGATTATGTCATTAGCTTTTTGTCCACAAATGGTACTCCCATAGCAAAGCGATTTGAAATCTGGTTGCCAAGTAAGGATCATGATTATTTATTTTTATCTTCTGCAAAATGTACACAGGATAATGATCTTTTTAATCGATTGGGGTACAAAAAGATACGTCGTGGTGATGGATTAAAAGGCCGAGTTTGGTTAACGGGTTGTCCAGCTATCAGTGAAGATCTGGTTACTGATGAACTTGTTCAGTTTAATTCAAAGGATGAATTTAAAGTGGGCATGGTAATGCCAATGATTGAAAATGGTTTTTTGAACTCACTCATTATATTTATTTTTTAAATTCAAACTTGGAATGGGGATTTGTTTGAAATAAGGTTTCACTGTATGAGAGTTTACGTCCGCGCAAATGGTTTGTATCAGTAATCCCTCCCATCGATGCTCACCATTTGCGTTTTTTTATGCCCTTTCCGAAATATCGTTTTGCACAATACAAGTACGTCGTATTACATTTTATGCACGTTGGTGGTGCTAAAGCAAAAATATATAAACTTAAGCGATTGAATTTATTAAATGTATTTGAGTGGTATTGAGTTTGCTTTTTGTATTATGTTGAGTGTAATGGAGAAGATTATGAATTCATCAAATCTGGATTTTTCTGAACTCAGAAAACAAACTATCAATGCCCAGAATTCCCATAGAACTATTTATAATCACGATATCATAAATTGGTCTAGCGATGGTGTTAAGGAAAATCATTTATGTTCAGGCCGCGCGTTAGGTTTATCGGAGCCAGGTGATATTATTCAATTGCATCCTGAATTGGAATCAGAGTGGGGCAGTATTAACCATCATTATCATCGAATTGGATTGCCGTTTACCGAGTCCGTTATTTGGAATACGGATTATGAAATCTTAACAAATTACCCTAGATACGATCCTTCAGTTTGCTATCTAGGTCGTGATATTTATGATGATTATGGACACTCAACTTTTTTTCAAATCGTAAATTACATTAACTCGAAGAACAATTTTGTTCGTGTTGCACAAGATTTAGAATTACCCATACTGCAAACATTTTGTTATGAAGATAAAACGCAAATTACAGATACATCTATTTTTCCTTATCCCTGTTATTTAAAATCATCTCATTCGGATTCTGAGACTGATGTTTATCGTTGTAAAGATCAAATGGAGTTGTTTCTTGCGCTCACTAATTTTTCTGACAACATTCCATTGCAAATTCAAGAAGATGTCAATTCGGTAACGTATTTAACGATTGATTACAGAGTGAATATAAAAAAAGCTGAACACTTTGCAATTACAGAATATTCCTTAGATGATTTTCAACACAAGAAAATTTCTTTTCCCAGTTTATATTCTTGTTGGGAAATAACAGATAAATTGGCGGAATATTTATATTTTAGAGGAATGAAGGGTGTATTTGGATTTAATGTTGCTGTCGTCAATAAGAATAGTAATTTGGAATATAAATTAATTGATTGTATGCCTCGTTTTAGTCATGCAAGTTATTCAACTTGGATTGCAAAAAAACTGGGAGCACAATGTTGGGTGGCGGAAGACGTTTTGACAAATCTGAAAAGTTTGAGCAAATTAGACTTAAAGGGTATTGAATATAACTCAAAATCTTCGTCAGGAATTGTGCTGATAAACTGGGGAACAATTTTAATGGGCAAACTCAGTGTACTTTTTGTTGGTTCGCCACAGCATCAAGTGAATTTGAAGAAAGAATTAATGAATCGAATCAGCTAATTTGAGATAAATGACTTAACAACAGCTCAATTTAAATTCATATTTACCCCGTCAATATTAATAAATTAGGCCTTTTAGTTAATCATAAACACTGATGCTATACTTTATTATGGTGCATCATTGAGGTTGGTTGAGTAATGAGCAGGGCAACAACGTTATTTCTTCGATTTTGTTTACTTCTATTAACGTTTTACATTACAGCATGTGAAAAAGTTATTGATAGTAGTAATTTTTCTTTTTTTGAGCCAGGTCAGCTGGAAAAAATTCAAGCATCAGGTGAACTCAGGGTATTAACACGAAACGCACCTACAACCTATTATCAGGATAAATCTGGATGGGCTGGGATGGAATATGATCTGATAAATTCATTCGCAGATTCCATAAACGTGACGGCTAAATTTATTACCAAGGACAGTACATCAGAAATATTGAATGCGCTCACTGAACAAGAAGCAGATATTGCAGCAGCTGGATTATCGCAAACCATTTCACGTGAAGCACATTTTAGTTATGGGCCGGTTTATCAAAAAGTAGAACAATTGGTAGTCTGTCGGCGGGGTGGAAAAATTCCAAAAACTAAAGATGACCTGGTTGATATTAAAATTTGGGTTACTGCAGCGACCAGTTATGTCGATAGTTTAAAAAAATTAAAAATGACTTTGCCTGATCTCAAATGGGGAGAAACAAATGAATATGATACAGAGCAATTACTCGAACAAGTCTGGGAGAAAAAAATTCCCTGTACGATAGCAGATTCCAACATTGTGTCCATAAATCGGCGGTATTATCCTGAGCTTGTCGTCGCCTTTAATTTAGGATCGACGGAATCACTCTCTTGGTTGTTCCATGAAAAATCAGAAGATATGGATAAAGCCTTAAAAACTTGGTACGCCGGTCATGTTAATTCTGGCGAATTGGCTGCAACAATAGAACGATATTATGGTTTTGTGGATTTATTTAATTATGTTGATCTACGAAAATTCAAGAAAAGTTTGAAAAAACGATTACCCAAATTTAAAGACTATTTTCAAAAAGCGGCACAAAAACATGGTCTATCATGGACACTATTGGCTGCACAGTCTTATCAGGAATCCCATTGGAAATCCCGTGCAAAAAGTCCAACTGGCGTGCGGGGTATGATGATGTTGACATTAGTTACCGCACGAGAATTAGGAATAAAAAACCGAATTAACGCAAAAAACAGTATCTTTGGTGGAGCCAAATATATGAAAAAGCTGATAAAACGTTTACCGGATGAAATTGTGGAGCCAGACCGAACTTGGTTTGCATTGGCTGCATATAATGTTGGAATGGGGCACATATATGATGCTCGAGCGTTGGCAAAACAACAAAATAAAGATCCCAATAAATGGCATGACTTAATCACTGTATTACCATTGTTATCGCAAAAACGATATTACAGCAAGTTAAAGTATGGCTATGCGAGAGGCAGGGAGCCAGTAAGGTATGTGCAGCGAATTCGGGATTTTCATGACATATTGGAAAAAGAATTAAGTGATCTTAATGTTAAATCTGCAAAAGTATTATGTGAAGACATGAAAAATGCTATTTGTTAGCTCTAGTTTCTCACTGAAATAACATATACTAAAAATATGTTTACAATAAAAAGAATCAAAGCCAATCCTTTCCAAAATCCGGCAGGATTTTTTTCTAACAATGAGACACTAGCAAAATGGTTCAGCTTTGGATTTGGTTTACTCAAGTCGATTTGAAATTCCGATAGCGTTTGATAGCGGCGTTGAGGATCTAGCAAAACACCTTTTTCCAGAGCGCCATCAACCCAGGCGGGTATGTCAGAATTAATTTGTTTTGCGGATTTGTAGGTGACACGTTTTAAATTATTCGTTGAGAGTGGCTCTCCATATGGTAGCTTACCACACAGCATTTCGTACGTCATAACCGCAATTGAATAGATATCCGATTGATGAGTACCGGCGTATCCTTCAAAAAACTCTGGCGCGGCATAGTCGATAGTACCAAGTAGCTGATTGCGCTCGATTGGTTTTGATATTTCGTGAATGCCTGCAATTTTAGTGGAGCCAAAATCTACAATTTTAACAGTGCCTTGTTTGTCTATCATGATATTTTCTGGCTTCAAATCTTGATGGACCATTTCTTGTCGCTGAAATGCGCGAATGCCTTTTATGATTTGGTTTAACAAGTTTCTCACATCGGTCAAATTAGCTTTTGGATTATCAGTCATCCATTGTCTAAGGGTTATACCTTCTATGTATTCTGTTACATAATACAAAAACTTTCTTTGTCTATTGGTTTTTAATACTTTTAACACGTGTGGATTGTTAATTCGACGCCCAGCCCATTCCTCATTTAAAAAGCCCTCAATAAAGACTGGGTCGTCCTCAAAATTAACAGATGGCGTTTTAATGATAACTTTCTGATTACTTTTTTGATCTAACGCAACGTATACTTGAGTGCGCTTGCTGGAATGAATTTCTCGTAATATTTTATATCCATCGAGAATCATGCCGGCTTCAAGATAAGGTGGAAAAGGTAATTCAGTTAATTGACGATAAAACTCATCTTCACTTAAATCCGGTAAGTTTTCAATGCGGCAGATTTGGCATGTTACATTATCATTACTGCCATTTTCCAGGGCGAGCGTGACAATTTCTTTAGTGGCTCTTTCAGGATTATCGTAATTTGTTTGAATTAAATTTATCAACTCTTGTGTGCGTACAAAATCGTGTACACCATCGGTTGAAAGAAAGAAGATATCATCTGGTTGTATGTCGATGCTTCGATAATCAATTTCTACGCTGATATCAGCACCCATGGCGCGGGTTAGGAACGATTTTTCATTTTCGACCCATCGGGTATGGTCGCGAGTCAGTCTTTCAAATTCGCCGTCACGTAATCGATAAATGCGAGAATCACCAACATGAAATAGGTGTGCTGTTGTTGATTTTATAATTATTGCGCTGAGCGTTGTTAACATGCCATAACCCGTGTGATGCACATGTTGACTTTGGCCGTATAACCATCGATTTATTGCACCCAATACTTTCTGGCAGGATGATCTAACAGTCCAAGATTCTGGCGTACTATAGTAGTCATTGACTAAACCACGAATGCAGGATTCACTCGCTTCGCGCCCTGCAATACTACTACTGACGCCGTCTGCAATTGCGACAATGATGCCTTTAGATGTTAATAACGATCCGCTAGGAACCTGAATTGCACAGGAATCTTCATTTGCTTCCTTAGCACCTTTTTCACTATATTGTCCGGCAATGATGGAAAGAGTATTTGACATGGAAATCTCATAATTAAATTAAGCTTGAATCATATACAAAATATGTTGTACATCAAGCCGGGTTTTTCTAGAGTCAATTTTTATGGTATTGCCTGAACATTATTCAAGTTTTCACGTTACTATTCAAGATCAAACGCCGATTATCTAAATTACTAACGAATCGGAAGAAAGGAATAAGAAACGCTTTAACCCACGTCGTAAATAGACTTGAAGACAACATCCCTGTTGTCCACAGGATTAAATCGTTTCTTACTCCTTTCTTCCGATGCGTTAGTATGCTAAATAGTTACGTTTTCACTCGTATTAAATTAATTGAATAAAGAATACAGATAGCAATTGATTTTAATTTGTTTTAACTTTTCGGTCTGAGCGGATCAAACAAATACTCTAGGCCATTTATTTTGATCTCATGAACGATTCTCAACATGTCGCCTAGTTGTCCTTGCGGAAAGCCTTTATTTGCAAACCATATAACATAGGGCTCTGGCAAATCGATTAAAAGACGGTTTTTGTATTTGCCAAATGGCATTCGATATTTCGCCAATTTAAGGAATAGTTCTTGATTTTTATTCAGCTCTGTCTGCATGATTTTTAGGTGTCTTTAAAAAAATTATCTAGTTTTTTAGGGTTATGGTTAAAACGGTACAATAATTGGATTGTACGTCAGCTAAACTATGTACTGTAAAGAAAGCGCTAGTTTAGTGCAAATTATTTTCATTAACTAATTTGGTAAAGAATTGGAAACTGCTTGTGGTGAGAAAAAAACAGAGTAGAATTCATGATGAAAAATATTTTATGGAGAGGAAATGAATGCAAAAAAAGTTTGATGATGTTATACGCGTTAGCGTTAAAAAAAGTGATATCCACGGTAAAGGCTTATTTGCAGCCGAAACGATCAAAAAAGGCGATGTTATTGGTTACTTTAAAACAAAAAAAGCAAAAAAAACAAATGGCCCATACATACTTTGGATGGAAAATGAAAATCCGGTCGAAGTGACTTGTGATTTGAAATACATAAATCATAATAAAAAACCCAACGCAATTTATTATGATGATTTCTCAGTTGTTGCATTAAAGCGCATTCCCAAGAATACGGAAATTACACACGATTACGGTAAAGATTGGAAATAGGTCTTATGGCGATGCCATCAAGTTATCGGGGTCATTTACTGTCACTGATCGACCAGCACTCGCTATGAATTCTGCAACCTGCATTTGAATGAGTTGTGTTACTGAAGCAGCTGTTTCAGCCGTGTTGCCACTCGCGGTATCTTCACTCGGACTCAACGGCGAACTGTGATGGCCTGCAACTAACTTAGCCCACAAGCGTAAGGTTGGATCAGTGGCTTGTTGTGAATTATTGAATGTCACTAAATTCAATAAGGTGGCCAATGGATCTGTCCCCGCGGTAGGAGAGGGTACGGTACCATCCAGTAGTTGTGTTGTGACATTGTTTGGAATGACTAAGTCAGCTGATGAGCCATTTCCACCAATAAATTCATAAACCAATATTGATCTGTCCGATGAAACATTGTCTGTAAAATTGATGGGATCGACCGAGTCTAATCCTGTTTGCATTGCATTCATAAAGCTTTCAAAATCACTTGTTCCTTTTAGTACACCCACTGAGGCAAGGCCGTCAGAAATTCTAGGTCCAAATGATGCGGAATTGTCTACGGTTTTTGCAATACCACTGGCTGGTGAAAATAGAACAGCTGAACGAATTTTAGTTTCAAAATTTAAAAAACTTGCGCCTACAATTGCACCGAGTGAGTGTCCAATAAAAAATATTTTGTTTGGATCAAAATCCCCCGCATCATCATTGTTAATATCCATGCTTTCCAATGCTTTGGTTAACACAAATAAATCCACAATGCCTTGTCGAACATTATCTCGTGATGTTAAGAGACTTTGTAAATTAATAAAATGTGCGCCAGAATTATCAATATTACCATCGGGTCCAGGCAAAGCAGACGTGTTGTCGAGTAAATCCATAAAAAAGTGGCGTTCTTTCACATTTTCATTAAATGCAGTGCTTGCGTCTTTCAAGCTACCAACAAGTACTTCATCTCCCAATAAACCGTGTAATGGTAGATCGATGGCGATGCTGGCAACGCCAGTTGAAGCTAACGCATCAGCGATGCCTAACAAAGCAGAACGATTGCTGGTGATGCCGTGTAAAAAAATAACGATCGGCCAGCCATCATCTGGTTTGGTAATATCAGAACTATTGGGTATCGCAAGCAAAAGAGGAATAGTTTGAGTGCTCGTTACAGTTGGTGCGGGATTAAATTTTGTTAAATGTGTTTCATTGGCACCTTGCCAAAATCGGTTCGTTGCAGCTAATGGATTCGTATCGTCAGGTGCAGATAGATAATAGGGAACGTCTAAAGTGCCGACATGAATATTTGCCCTGTTTAATGGTGACGGTATAGTGGAATCTTGGTTTACCTTCGAAACAGGATTCGTATTTTGAACTGAATCATACACATGTTGTATCACATCGCTTGTCGATTGGGTTGTAAAGCTCCAGCTCAATATAATGTTTTCGGAAGTTAAATCAGTTATTGTGTCATCGGTATCCAATGTTGTGGTAAATGCAGCAATATTTTGTTCAGAAATTCGAGTTAATTTGCGTAGACCATCAATTCTTGTGGCATTTTCCAAGTTTTCTTCGGCGCTTAACAACGGGTTATTAAACGCAGCAAATTGAATTTCCCCATCTTCGACAATGGCAGATTCACTTTTCAAAATATCATATAAGGTATCAGCTTGAGCAGGGATATCGTCAATATTTTTTATTGAATTGCTAATTGAAACCAAATAGCTGGTTTTTGGCTTTAAGGGTTTTAATGGGATAATGACAAGTGTTCGATTTGTCACATCAACGCTGGAAACGGTTGCGGTAAAGTCACTGACATCCAGTTCTAAATTAATTGATACAATGGCATTTTGTTCATTGAGTGACACTTCAAATATCCGAATATTTGAACCGGGAATAATTGAATTAGCGTCAATACTATCGTTAAAGGTTAATGACATGGGGGCGATAGTAGAAAAGCCATCAAGTGTATTGAGTGCAACCTGGGGAGAGCTATAATCATTGGCATCTTCAACAGGAATATTTAATGTGCCATCTTCCGTACCAGAAAATAAAATGTTATTTGGATATGGAATAATGCTATTACTGATATCTAATTCCGCAACAAATCGTTTAGCTGCCTGTCGTTTTCCATTATCTGGATTTATCTCGGCTTGATTAATATTATCCTGAATTGTCGTGGTTCTAGATTGATCGGTGCAAGCAAGAAGAGAGATAAATCCAAGTCCGATTAGGACATTTAAGAGCTTGTGTTTTTTCATTTTCAATACCGCCATACCATTTGTGCGCTCACAATATTGAACGTTGTATCGTATTCTCCAATTAATGTGTGATGTAAGGTTGGTGTACTGGATTCAAATGTCGTATTGATATCTGCAGTATCTGAAATGATGTGAGCATATGCAACATCCAAACTGAGTTGTTTGTTAAGCTTGTAGCCAATGCCGGTACTAAACCAATATCGATCCGAATTAGGCACACGGGGAGTTTGAAACTCTGCATTCGGTGTGGGTGATTTATCAATGGCAGTGCCAGCCCGGATGAGTAATTTTTTATTTAATTGATATTGTATACCCAGAGCATAGCGAAATACATCATTCCAATTCGTAGTGGTAACCGAATCAGGTTGACCATTATTGAGATAACGAATGCGAATTTCTTCAAATGTTGACCACTGAGTCCAAGTCACATCTGCCAGCAACGCGAGTTTGTGGTTAACCTGATAATGCGCACTACCAGAAAGTGATGCAGGTAGGTTTAGCTCGGCGGTAACATCATCATTGGTAAATAATCCACTTGAATCAAGGATGAACTGTGCTTCAGATGGTGTTTTGAATTTTGCGTCGCCTTCCAATTGATACTCAACTTTAGATCGATATGCTAATCCTAAATTGACCACATTTGCAAAATTATAGGTCATGCCAAGATTATATCCTGTGGTCCATCCATCTCCATTGATATCCACAAATCCGTCAGCACTTTCAGGAGTAATACCATATAAATTCTCGCAGCTTGATTGGGGAATGGTTGCTGAACAGACTGCAGAGAAATCAACGATTGATGTCAAATTTACATTGGCGTACTGAAAATTCATTCCAGCGCCCATGGATAAGTTTTTTGTTAACCTAAAGCCAATGGATGGATTTAAGTTTATAACCGTGAGTTGGGATTTAACACCATGATAACGACCCACCCAATCATCGTCATACTCTGTTAATGCGCCATAGGGCGTATTGATACCAAAGCCAGCTGTAATTGCCTTGTTAATTTTTTGTGCCCAATATATGTTGGGTAAATAGGCTCTTTTTTCGACTTCATAATCATTGTTGCCGCTAATGGCATTTCCGTTATTTAAGCTGGAATTGTTATTTTTAAAATCCACGTTTGGGCTAACAAAATGACCAGCGAACAAAATTTGTGATCGTCTAAGTTGTGGCAGTGCAGCAGGATTATAATATATAATTGATGCATCTTCTGCGTAAGCAGATGCACCGGCAAAGGAGCGACCTAAACCTGAAACAGAATTTTCACTTATCTGTAATCCACTCGATACAACGACAGCAGGATAACTACATAATAAAATCAAAATCAAACATATCGCGCAGTGAGCATTAAGACGTCTATGCTGCATTTTATGTCCCCCCTCAGGATTTTATTTTCGCAGTGGAATGCTATGACATTTTCTGTGAAAATGAAATAAAAATGTCATTTTCCTCAAAACGTGTAATTTTTATCTTAACTGACAAGATGAAAATAAAATTTCAAATTCATATTGATCAGTCATTATTTTGACGAGTAAAATATGAATCTTCTCACATAAAAAACGTATTTTACATTAATGGTTATTGAATGAAATCAACAGACATATTGAGTGCAGAGTTGGAATTGAATATCGGAACAGAGAAAAAACGGTTTAATATTCGGGTTCCAGAAAATGCAACAAATCCACAATCCATACTTCCCTTTGTACAGGATGTTGCAAATGAAGTTATAAATGTTGCTATTGTTGAATCAGAAAACAATGGCAAAAAAATTACCTGTCAAAAAGGTTGCGGTGCCTGTTGTTCTCAGTTGGTACCAATTTCAGAAACCGAAATACGGTACATTGCCAAAATGATTAAATCCATGCCAAAGGTAAAAAAGCAAAAATTAATGCATCGGTTTAAAGAGGCGAAAAAAGCATTCGAAGGTGCAGGACTTTGGGATGAATTAATGCATCCACAAACCTTGCCAATAGAACGTCGACGAGAGTTTGGTTTAGCGTATTTTGATGTTAAGCAAGATTGTCCTTTTCTTGAGGACGGCGCATGTAGCATACATAAAGATCGACCTATAGCATGCCGTGAGTACCTGGTTACCTCGGATCCTGAGTTTTGTAATAATCCTAAAGAAGGTAAAATCGATGGTGTAAAGGTATCGAACGCGCCATCCAATGCATTAGGTCAATTATATGATGATGACGTGAATCACACATCAAATTGGGTACCCTTAATTGTTGCTCCTTTTTGGCAAGGAGAATATTCCAATTTACCAACAAAACGCAGCGGTAAAGATTGGGTCGAACGGTTTTTAAAAAATTTACGTTAGCTACTAATTGAGAGAATACAAATGCATGATCCCTATCAATTGCAGCGATTTATGGATGCGCAAAATGAAAATTATGCAAATGTGTTAGCTGAGCTTAAAGCTGGCAAAAAACAAAGTCATTGGATGTGGTATATCTTTCCACAGATTGATGGGTTAGGGCATAGTGCAACTGCAAACTTTTATTCTATTAAATCATTAGAAGAGGCGAAAGCTTATTTAGAGCATATTGTTCTCGGGCCGCGCTATGTAGAATGTGCAACATTAGTATTTAATACTAAAAATAGAACTGTTGAGCAGATTTTTGGATACCCAGATTATTTAAAATTTTGTTCCAGCTTGACTTTATTTCAGCATGTTGATGACTCAATATCAGTTATCTCAGAATTGTTAATCAAATATTATAATAATAAACAAGACGCATTAACACTTGAGCTTTTATCGATGAAAGAAAAAAATCCACACGACTAAATATTGATAGATTTTCCGGAGATGCCCAAAAACTAAAAGGCACAATTTTTGTCTATAATTCTAATGAAAGATAGAATTTACACGAATTTGGCAGGATAATAGGTTTTTTTAGGAGTTAAGCATGCGGTCACTCATTCTACGATTAGATGTTGCAGGTCAGCCAATTGATTGGATTCCCTGGCAAAATGCAGTTGTATTATACGCCAACGAAAAAATCGTATGGACAGCCGGTGTTAGAAACTTCACTTTTAACGGTGGACGAAATCGATTTACGGGACAAATCAGTACGCTCAGTATTAATAGTATTATCGCGTGTCGAGGCGCAATTCGAAAAAGTCGTTTTGATCGAGTTCCACCATTAAATAACCGAGAGTTGTTTAGGCGTGATGAACACACTTGTATGTATTGTCTTAACGAATTGCCAGAACATGCCTTGACACGAGATCATGTTATACCCATTTCACGAAGAGGAAAAAACACTTGGTGTAATGTTGTGACAGCATGTCGAAGTTGTAATGAGAGAAAAGGCGCAAGAACGCCAGAAGAAGCGTCGATGTTTCTACATGCCATTCCTTATGTGCCCAACTATGCTGAATGGCTGGCTTTGAGAAATCGAAAAATTCTCGCCGACCAAATGGCTTTTTTAAAATCACGTTTTGGTGAAAAGCAGAAATTGTTTTAAGTCGTCAATCTTATCCATAGCGCAATGCATGCCAGCGAAACACCGATACTCAATAATATTGACATTACAATATTATCTTTCAATTCGACATTATCCCTTTTTAGCAATAACAAGGAAATTGTTCCGACAATAGCGGCTATAAATATTATACCTATTGCAGGAATATCAAAATTTTGTGCAAATGTCAGAGCGAACTGAAGTTCAAATACAATGTAAGCGGTTAGCAAGACAAATAGGAATGTAATAACTCTTGCAGTCGTGCAGGCGTTCAATACATCACCAGATGAAAGCAAAATATTTCCATTTTTTATTAAATCATGTTGTTTGAAAAACTCCATTAATGGTGATTTTTCTATATCAGATTTTGCTTTTTTCTGTCCCAATATAATTGGCTTTCGTTTGAATATGGAGGATATTGTCGGATTCGATTTCCCCCACATTTTTACACGAATACGATGTTGTTTTTTTCCATGTTTAATAATAATTGCGGTACTTATTGGGGAATGTTTTGGTGCATCTAAATAAATGGAGTCTGATATTTCATTCCAGGAAAATCGCCAATCAATTTTTTTAAGTTGAAATAATAATGGAACACCACTGACAAATTCTATTCCAGTTGTGTTTAGAAGCAATTTTGGTTGTGGCATGACACGAAGTAAAAATATAACGGTGATTAGAATGAAGTAGGAGCGCCAAAATTTATAAAGTTTAGGATCATTAAATATTTTAATTATCGATTCGAGTTTATCAGCAAAACTCGTTTCCACATTTGGAGTTATGGTTAATAAGGCGGCTAACATAAATAGAGGAAGAATTATTGCTGCTGAAAAAAGAGCCAGCCAAAAAATATTTCCCTTAAATGCGTTAGGAACGACCAACGTTTGTGATTCAGTATTCAAATCCATTCTGTATTATTTGCTATTCCATATTATTAATTTATTCTTGCTCGATAAATAATATAGTTTACTCTTTTTCTTATAAACAGGATTTTTGATATTTAATTAAATTAACGAAATCATTCGACCAATGAACAATTCACATTGCTAGTTTTAATGCCAGAGTATATACCACTAGCAAAACCCGCTTTCGATTTCCATGTGCCAGATTGGACGAAATTTGATGCGATGAAACCGGTAAAATCCGCAACAATGGAATCAGCGAAACTAATATCTCCAAAGCTAACGGTTCGGTTTTTATCAGAGGTTAATTTGCCAGTTGCTGCAACGTCTGAGGTAAAGGAATCGGAAAATGCATTTGCCGTTAACGTTCCATCACAGAGTATTCCCATTGTCCAAGTTCCGTTAACATAGCCACTAAATTCTCCTGCATAATCACCGGCAAATCGAGAGAAATAAGCATTGTTTAAAAAGTCAGTTGCAATTGGCTCCGAAACAAGTGTTGCAGATTCTCCTAATAAGGATTTTATTGTATTTTCAATCTCAACTGTATTAGTCCAATCGGGTGTTGAGAGCTCAATTGCACTGTTATGCAAGGTTTGGGAAATAAAAATACCGTCCGTTGATAATTGGTTGTCATCTAGTGTTAGTAAGAAACGTGCTAGGTTGATTACTCGAGGATCATTAGTATTTACCGCTTCATTAAATAAGTCTACCAAGGTCAGAATTGATTTCGCTTTTGCGCTACCTAATAAAATATTTCCTATGGAAAAAACAACCGAGTTTCCTTCGCCATAAGCAAACGATCCGTTCAAATCCGTTTGGCCAGAAAAACTTACAGTCTCATATTTTAGGCCCTGAATATTTCCAAAATCGACTTTACCTTCTTGTTCAAATATCGCGAGCGAATTTACATCATAAGCTGAATTGGCAAAAGCGACTTTTCCAATGTTTATTAACTGCTCGTTATTATTGCTACTGGTGAGTAGGTCAAGATCGCCATGACCTTGATAATATCCGAGATTTGGTGTGACTAAACAGGATTCGTATGATTCACATAAACCATTGCCAGTTTCTGCTAATTCAACCGCGTTGAGTAGAAACACATTGGATGAGCCGTCACTCCACATATGGGTAAACCCATTATTGCCACTGTTGGAACCTAAGGCTTTGTTTAGCTTATTACCATTGTCTATTAATGCCCAATCCCAAATTCGACAGGATTCGCCTTCGTTACAAGGTAGAGGGTTACTCACATTGGGGAAGGTATCTCCATCGCGTCCCCAGGTTCGTGTGTCATTTTCAAAACCTGTCCAATCCGTTAGTAAGGAAAACGTCTGCGAACCATTATTGTTGGAAAGGCTTTTAGTATCGGTTGTACCAATTTTTCCGATAAAGGCTTGTGCAATATTGTTTTGTTGCGAAAGACTAATTAATTTCCCAGTCTTACTCAGACAATCATTACCCAAATCAGCATTCGCACCAGTGGAACAGTTTCCAGATGCATTATTTCCTACGACTAATTCGCCGCTAAATTCGTTATTAACACCACCCGTTCCATTATCATATTCACCAATTCCAAATATGAGATTATCTGAACTAGCGATATGTTGAAATTTATTTGTGCTTGAATTCCAAATGTCTATGCCATCTTCGAGATTATTGATACTGACTAAGCTAATAATTTGATTATTGTTGGCTTCCAGTACTTGAAGACCATTACTTCCGTTGTTTGCTGTTGTAGCGTTCATCACAATGCTATTATCGGCTTTATCCAAAAATATGCCATTTCCACCATTATTATTTGTTAATACATTTATCAATACGGTGTCGTTTGAATGCCATACATCAATTCCACTTCTTCCATTATTGAAAGATCGAACATCTTTAATGACATTGCCTTCTGCGATAATTCGATCGGCTACTTCGTTATTATCATTAAGAATTTCCTCTGAATCAAAAGATAGACCATCAGTTCCGTTATTCGCTGACGTTAAGCGATTAATGCGATTATAGTCCCCGGCAATGGTTAAACCATGTATTTGGTTATTCTCGGTTACTATGTCGTTGAGTAAATTATAATGAGAATCTGCATCAATATAGATACTCAAAATATTATCTTGTGTTTTAATATTTTCGAGCTTGTTTTCAATCGCACTGACAAAGGCAAGTCCTAACACATTATCGTGTATAAACGCATTTTGAACAGATAGATGATGGCTATTGGCTAATGCAATGGCAAATGGTGCTTCTCTACCTTCTGGATCAAATGTGGACAACCCATTAAAAATTTCAACATTGTTTAGGGTTGAAAATGATGAGTTGTGGAGAATAATACCCGCGTAACTTTGTTTTGCATCTACCTTCGCTTCAAACCAAATAAACTGACTATCTTGAACTGACAATCCTGGTGTTTCTCTTGAAGTTCCTGGGATCAAGTTTAATGTGTCGTCAGGTTGAAAAATGATAGACATATTTTGTTTGTTGACGAGTTGAATCGCTTCAGTGGGTTGGGAATTTACAATGTAAATGGTGTTTTGATTCGTAAAGCTATTCCAATTTGTTACGTTTGTTATGGTAGTATTCCACCAAACTGCGAGTGGGGATTCGTAAACCATAGCGCCATTGTTATCCTTGACAATTACCTTGTTTTCTTTCCAGATTGTGTTGACACTATCGATTAGTGATGCGAGAGAAACGGAGGCCTTTAACTTATTGGAAACAGCGAGAAAGTGATTGTCGCTCTGTAAACAACTCCACTCAAACGCATTGAGATGGTCAGTGATTTCAATGTCGAAGCAGCTGGTAACATTTTTTAACATTATACTACGCATTAATCCCGCTTGAATGCAAGGATTGAGCGAATCTGTGGCGCCAGTACAAGTTGTGTCAGACGCAGATAAAGTGTTGATCCCATCGTTTTCCACATAATCATTCCAATGTACGCCGTTGTTTTGGTAAAACGAAAAATTGCTTTGACCAACATTGCTTTGACTGATGTTGATGTTAATGCTGGCTTCGTTAGAGTTATTGGTGTCGTCAGTAAGAATGAATTTGAATGTCTCCAATCCATTGAATCCTGCATTAACGGTATAACGTACCGTATTATTGATTACCTCTCCCAGGGTTCCATTTTGAGGAGCTTGGCTAATTTGTGCTGTTATGGGTAAGTCGTCTGGGTGTGTTCCAGTAAATGTGATGTCGATAAATGAAATGTTATCCATATTCAATGTTTGTGATTGGGCGAGCGGGGAGTCTGGCACTGGATTTACCGTTAGGTTGATAGTGGCGATATTTGAAGTGTCGGTGCCGTCGCTTACACTAAATGTGAAACTATCTTCTCCATTGAAATGTAAAGTGGGAGTATAAATTATATTGGGCGCCGCTCCACTGAGTGTACCGTGCTGGGGTGAATTCAATGTATAAGTGAGACTATCGTTTTCACCATCGCTTGCGGTTAAGTTAATATTCAACGGGTTATCTTCGTCTACTGTTAAATTTTTAGAATCGGCTGTGGGGGCAGTGTTTACTACCAATTGGCGAATATCAATGTTTATGCTTGCTTCACTGGAATTGGCTTTTCCATCATTAAATACAAAATTGAAACTGTCTGAGCCAAAGAAATCGTCGTTTTTTGTGTAACGAACAGTATTGTTATTTATACTTCCTAATACACCATTGACAGGCTGTTCGGTAATAACCGGTGTAATTGTTAGTCCATCGGCATGTGATCCGTTCAGGGTAATGTCGATAAAGGATGAATTTTCCAATATGACAGATTGTGATAATGCAGTTGGTAAATCATCAACGGCGTTGACAGTAATTTTAATATTACTAGCTTCGGATATGTCTGTTCCATCTGAAACGGTAAAAGTAAACTCATCTAATCCATTATAATTGATTGCTGGTGTGTAAGATAAGTTTGGCGCGGTACCGGTTAAATTTCCATGTTCTGGATTTGTAAACTCAAATGTTAAGGCATCGCCATCTTCATCACTTGCAGTCAAAATTATTGCGAGTGAATTATCTTCGTCAATTGACACATTTTGTGAATTCGCAATTGGTTTTACGTTACTGGATTGGTTACCATCACCCCCAGGATCGGCGGCGGTTTCAATTCCCAACTCAACAAACTTTTGTTTTATTTTTTCCCCTAAGCTCGTATCGATAAGGGTTATGGTGTTTGCTAGTGTCGTACTGTCTGCAAATGTTAAGTCAATATCCGTGTTATTAAGCGTTTCCTCTAGGGCAGTGATTTCTGTTTTAGAAATGGAATCAAGGGTTTTACTAGAAGACGATAATTGTTGTACAAGGTATTCACTAATGGGATCGATGGTTACATTATTGCTACTAATAAAAGCGCGCAATTCAACACCATTATCAGCCTTTACTCTCAGTATGTGGGATGAGGTAAATTCAAAATTTTCATCTACACTAAGTAAAAATTCCCCGTTAGCATCACTGGTTGTGCTTGCGATGACCGCTCCGATGACTTGAAAGCTATTATTTACCAAAACAAGTTCAATCAACGCATTGTTAACCGGTGTTAATCCTGTTGTTGCAGCGGCAGCCGGAGAAAGTATAAAGTCAGCGAGATCTTGTTGAAAAGAGGGTAATTGAAATAATGCAATTTGGTTTTCCGGTAATAAGACTTTACCCGTTATTTTTTGTTCTTGCGAAACTATGGGATCGTCGCTACTTGAACCGCATCCGGTTATTAACACTGATAATGTTATCAGAGAACAAAGTGAAAAAAGTTTCATGGAAAAGTGTTTCATATAATAACCTTAATTTAACTTAGTGTTTTGTGTATTAAACCGGATATTTCGGGAGTCTTTAGTGATTTACTTCACACCTGGCTTAATGGTGCGCGATTCAAGAATTAAGAACTGAGAAAGAAGGCCATGGGCTATACCCGTAGCGTTATAGTTTAGCAATTTGCATTCCCACTAATAATTTGTTGATTTTTAAGTGATATAGTGGGGTGGGTTGTAAAGTCGTAAAGTATTACGACAATAATATAGTCAGAGGATAAGAAATTCTTAAGATTGCAATTTCAATGCTAAAATTCATTTAACCTAGATTCCGCAGTTGGGCGACCTATAGTGTGCGTCATATTGCGCTGAATGGCGTAATAAAAACTTTTTCAAATGGTTGTTCCCTTTGAAAAAGATTTTATATAGCCAAGCAGTGCAAGAGGGCGTGCAATATAGATTGCAGTATTCACCAAATAGATGAGTCAGGTTTTAAGTAATTTTTCAAGATGCTCAATAAGTTATTTTAAAAATTCACATCTAACTGCGGAATTTAGGTTTAATAAACCGAACGACTGTGGCAACATTGATATATCATTTTACAAAAGAGGTTATCAAATGGCAGATGAACATTCCTTAACGAAAGAACAACGCATTTTACGCATGATGAAACGGGTTTTAACGGATATTGCTAAAGACACTCATGTAAAACCAGGTTTGAAACATCCGTTGACCGAAAATACAATTGATGGCATGCGTGAATGTTTGGCTTTAATCACTGCGAGAGAAAATGAGCTAGCGGAAGAGTCGGGTATTGAAATGAACCAACGACCTCGGTTTGTTGATGAACCTAAATCAAGTTTTGTTGTTAATATTGATAGTTTGAAAAATAAAGACCCAAAGTAAATTTTAAATATCAAACTATTTGCTAAAAAACTAAAATTCCCGTCGTTGTTTCACGGCACTAGCAAGTTCCGTGAGTATTTGATTAGTGTCTTCCATCCCAATGCATGCATCAGTAATACTTTGGCCATATGTTAACTTATCGATATTATCGATTTTTTGATTGCCTTCGACCAAATGGCTTTCAATCATAACTCCCATAATGTTTTTATTTCCCTTGGCAATTTGAGCTGAAACATCATCGGCAACCGACAATTGCAACTTGTACTGTTTTTGACTGTTTGCATGACTAAAATCCACCATAATGCGAGGTTTCAAATTGTTGTCGACTAATTTTGTTTCGGCATTATGGATGCTTGTTTTATCATAGTTAGGTTGATTGCCGCCGCGCAAAATTATATGGGTATCTGTGTTTCCCCTTGTTTTAAAAATTGCAGTATTACCGGTTTTTGCCGGAGATAAAAATATATGCGGCTCCGCAGCAGCGAACATTGCATCGCAGGCAATTGTTAAATTACCATCTGTTCCATTTTTAAAACCCACCGGGCATGACAAACCCGATGCTAACTCTCTGTGTATTTGGCTTTCCGTGGTGCGAGCACCAATGGCGCCCCAGCTAATCAAATCTGAAATATATTGGCCGGTTACAATATCAAGAAATTCGGTGCCCGCTGGTAGGCCCATATTATTGAGCTCTAAAAGCAATTGTCGCGCAATACGAACACCCGCGTTAATATCAAAACTGTTATCTAATTGAGGGTCGTTGATGAATCCTTTCCATCCAACACGAGTGCGAGGTTTTTCAAAATACACGCGCATTACAACTAATAGTTCGTTGGCATGTTCTCGTTTAAAATTGAGTAATTGTTTGGCATATTCGACTGCCGCCTTAGGATCGTGGATTGAACATGGACCCACAATAACCAATAATCGATCATCTTCTTGATTCAGTATCTCGTGAATCTGTTTGCGAGTTTGTTCCACCAATATTGCAGCATCTTCCGTAATGGGAAATTCCTGTGAAACCTGCTGAGGTGAATCTACGGATTTGATGTCTTCTATACGGGTATTGTCTGTTTGGTGGATCATTTGGTCGTCCAATTATGTTTGAAAACAGGCTAAATAATACTGTGAAAATTGATTATAACTCAGGCATTATGATTTGTAATTAGGGATGAGGTAAAATAAGAATTTAAAACTAAATTTATACAATGGTCGAAATTATACTCAACTCTTTCGGGGATGAATGTATGGTGTTATACAAAAGGAGCCGTTTATGCCAATCATTGGCAAAATGAACCGACTAACTGTTAAAGAAGCTGTGCCTTACGGATTCCTATTGGAAGGAGACGAGTTAGGCGATTTATTATTATCAAATAAACAATGTAAAAAAAAGCCAACGCTCGGAGATAAAGTCAATGTATTTATCTATTCAGATTCGGACAATAATCTCACCCTTACCACTCGTAGACCGATTGTAACCGTTAATGAGTTTGGATTTTTAAACGTTGTACAAACGGAAAAAATCGGCGCATTTTTGGATTGGGGTTTGGAGAAAGATTTATTTGTTCCCATTTCTCAACAACGAGAGAAAATGAAGCAAGGAAATTATTATGTGGTTTACGTATATAAGGAACCTGGCAGTAATCGCATAGCCGCATCAAGTAAAGTGGAGAATTATATTAATCAAGATTCACAAGCATATGAGGTCGATCAAGAAGTAAAAATTTTAATTTACGATAGAACAGATTTGGGATACAAAGCCATCATCAATCATCAGCATTCTGGATTGTTATTTCACAATGAAGTATTTAAACCATTAGCCATTGGCGAAAAATGTAATGCTTTTGTAAAAACCGTGCGCGCGGATAATAAAATAGATTTAATTCTTCAAAAACCTGGGTATCAAAAACCCATTCTACTTGAAGATAAGATTTTAGAAGCGTTAGAAAAGAAAGATGGTTATTTACCTTTGAATGATCGCAGCAATCCTGATTTGATTTATCAAACGTTTGCTGTGAGTAAGAAAAAATATAAGGCGGCCATCGGCGCACTATACAAAAAGAAAAAAATAGTCATTGAGAAAGATGGAATCCGGTTGACTGGTTAGGGTGATTAAGCAGCGCAAAGCGATTTGTTTTGTAAAAAAATCAATTAGTTACAATTCTGCGTATTGGTTTCCCGGGTAGACATTAGGATAACCAGGTGTGATTTAGATTACTACTTCATGGCTAGATGATTTGTTAATCTATTGCTTAAGCATATATACACGTAGAATCTTTATAGTTGGTGTATAGTACTTTAAACTAATTAAAAAAAGCCAAATAAAGGCATTGTTTACAACGCGTTCAGCATAATAAGAAACAACTTTTTTATCCCAATGAGTGTGTGATGATTAAACCCCAGCAATATATCATTATTGTGTTGTTATCCTTTTTAATTGGATGCGGAGGCGGCTTTATGGGTGATGCAAGCTCAACCCATCCTTCCCAAGGCGCTCCTACATCAGTTCCTGAATTTTTTATTAGTAAAAATAGTGAAAATCAATTAATCATCTCTTGGGATGAAGAACAAAGTGCACAATCCTATACCGTAGTTCTATCCTCTAACGAAAATTTTGATCCTGCATCAACAACAGAAATCAATGTTACAAAACCTCCCTTTGTTGTTCCAACAGAAAAATCAGGCCAACTATTTTATGTGAAAATTAACGCGGATTGGGACGGTAAAAAAATTGAAGGTGAAACGAAAAAAAGTTTTATCATGCCACCACTCAAACCAGCGATTGAAGAATTTGGCAATGGTGAAGTGATTACGGATACGGAGATTAGATTAAAGTGGCAAGGGGATGCACAGAAATATAATCTTTATTTTTCTGATAATCCCGAAGTTTCCATATCAAATTATACGAATAAGATAACGGATGTGGAAGGGCAGTTTTTTGATACGGACTTATCAAAATATAATGCAGGGGATATAGTGTATGTTTTTATCACTGCCGTATCTGCTAATGAAGAGAGTGCCATTTCCGATGTCATAAAATTAGAAATTGGGGAATTTAAATATCGGGTAATGATAACGTCTACTGAAAATTTAGTGGGTTCAGGATTATCACTAGTGAATAAAAATAACGAAAAAATAGAAATAAAAACTAGTTCAACCGAACATAAATTTAATCATCAATATTCGAGTTTGGATCCATACGAAATTAGTATTGATACGCAACCAAACAATCCACCCCAATTTTGTACTATTGATTCGCCTAGTGGGGAATTCGGCACGTCAAATGTTTCCTTAACGATCCAATGCATTTCTCGACCAAATTTACCCAGTACGTTTCGTGCTATTCCGGATACCCAACAAATAAGGCTTGCCTGGCTTGCTGGCGACACAACCGATAGTCTCAGAATCTTTAGGGATACTAGCGAAACGGTCAATACCAGTAACACACCATTAGTTGAATCTGTTACTGGAAATGAATATGTCGATAGGGATGTTATTAGTGGAACAAAATATTATTATAAAATAGTTGCCATTAACAAAGCTGGTCAGAGTGATGTTAGTGAATCAGTTAATGCTATTCCCATTTCACCAAAATATAAAATATCGGTTTCTAGTGTCCAAGGACTTGTGGGAGAAGGATTGGTTCTCAGCCTTGATAATCAGCAAGATCTCGATATTACGTCGCAGGATTCCATAAAAGATTTTTCGGGCTCTTATAGTAAAGGAGCGTCGTATTCCGTTGTTATTAAGTCCCACCCGGTGAACCCAGTTCAGTTTTGTAAGTTGACCAACAATGCGGGAACAATTGATCGTAATGTGAATATTTCTGTTGAGTGTTTCTCCGACATAAACGCACCGAATAACTTATCAGTAATATCGAGGGATAACATTGCTTATTTGAATTGGGATGCCGTAGCTAATGTGGACGGATATTCTATATTCATGTCAACTCAAGCTGATTTTCTTGTGAGTGATGCGCAGAAAACATTTGAGTCCACTGCAACCAATTTTCTCGCGGGCCCATTGAATTCAAATTTGAAATACTATTTTAAAGTGGCTTCAAAGATTGGTACGGCTAATAGTCCCCCTAGCGATGAAGTATCAACTGCGTTAAATCCATCTCATCAAATATTTTCCAGTGGAGACGAGCACCAATGTGAAATTCACCAAAACGGTACGCTATGGTGTTGGGGTGATAATTTTGGCGGACAAATTGGTGATGGGACGTTGGTTGATAAAATGCAACCTGTACAAATTGGTTCCGATATCGATTGGGTTCAAATTGGTTTGGGCAGTTCTCACAGTTGTGCCATTAAACAAAACGGCAGCTTATGGTGTTGGGGGTATAACAATCATGGGCAATTGGGAGATGATTCATTTGTGAGGAAATCCGTTCCAACACAAATCGGACAAGACTTTGACTGGAAATTTGTGGACGGTGGATGGCGCCATACCTGTGCCGTTAAACAAAATGGAAATTTATATTGCTGGGGTGACAATAGGGAAGGTCAGGTTGGCTTGGGAGATAACAATATTGTGGATATTTCAACACCCCAATTGATTAGTTCTGATGGACTGTGGCAAAAAATTAGTATGGGAGATGAATTCAGTTGCGGTTTGAAAACCGGCGGAAATACCTTTTGTTGGGGCGAAAATGATGTAGGACAAATTGCGAATGGTGACTTCATTAATCAGTTTTCAATTGTTCAAATTAGTGGTGTTGCATTTGATGAAATTAAAGCTGGGCAAGATCATGTATGTGCTTTAAAAGCCGATAAAACGCTTTGGTGCTGGGGTGGAAATTATGATGGCCAATTGGGTATTGGTAATTCTTCCAATATCAACATCGTACAACAAGTTGGCTTAGAAAGTAATTGGGAATTCCTTAGCGTTGGGGGAGCATCCAGCTGTGCAATAAATACAAACTCAGATCTATATTGCTGGGGATATAATGAATATGGTCAACTGGGTAATGGAAGTATGGTTGATGTTAATACTCCACTATTAATTCAAGCGAATTCCGATTGGGTTTATGTTACCCGTGCTTGGCGAAGTGTCTGCGGGTTAAAGCAAGACAACTCTGTTTTATGCTGGGGAGGTAATGACCATGGTCAACTCGGTTTAGGCAATCGAGGCGGGACGTTAGTACCACAGCTAATATCAGAAGGGAAATTGTGGAATCAAATTACCACAGAAGAAAATTTTTCTTGCGCGTTAGATAATATAAATCAAATTTGGTGTTGGGGTCGAAATTTAGATAGCCAGTTTGGTAACAATTCCGTACTTTCCAGTAAAATACCACTTTTAGTTAATCAAGATACAGACTGGGTTTTATTGGCAAGTGGGGATTACCATGCCTGTGGAATTAAAAGTGGCGGATCACTTTGGTGCTGGGGTGACAATGGATCTGGCCAGCTTGGTGACGGTACCTACACCGATAAAAGCTCAGCAGTACAAGTGGGAGTTGACACAGACTGGTTAAGTGTTAATGCAGGTACAGAGCATACTTGTGCACAAAAAACAAATAAATCACTTTATTGTTGGGGCTGGAATGAATACGGGCAAATTGGAAATGGAGACAATGATTTTCACAACACACCTCAATTGATTGATCCTGGCGCGTTGACTTGGTTATCGTTTGACGCGACTCATGACAATGGATGTGCCATAAAATCCGATAATACCTTGTGGTGTTGGGGAAGAAATGATGATGGTCAATTAGGAGTTGGTACCATACATGAAAGTAACACCGATACTAATGTGCCTGTGCAAGAAACTACATTGTCTGCGAATTGGCTTAAAGTCGGCGTGGGTGAACATTATGCTTGTGGTATTCAAGCTGCCGATGTAAATGCTTTAGTTGGTAGTTTGTGGTGTTGGGGGCGAAATGGTGATTATCAATTGGGGAATGGTGATGCTACCCAAGTCAGCATTACTGAACCTCAGCAAATTGGTTCGGATGTAGATTGGAAGTCTGTTGCCTTAGGCGGTTATCATAGTTGTGCAATTAAATCATCAAATGATTTGTACTGTTGGGGAGAAAATTTCCAAGGCCAAGTGGGTGTAGGTAGTCGTGTTGATCAGGATGTGCCCACATTAATCCAAAATGGTGCTAATTGGTTAAGTGTGGATGCAGGGCGAGATCACAGTTGTGGTTTAAAAACCGATAACACGTTGTGGTGTTGGGGCGAAAATAATTTTGGCCAAGTGGGTAATGACAATTCTTGGAAATTAAATCCAACACCTGTTGTTGGTAGAAGTGTCGCTCCCTAATGTATCTTCTATTTTTTTCTCAAAATTAAATCGCACAATCTTAGTTACTTATTAATACACGCTTGGAATGTAGAGCCAACTATCTCCCTATGGCTGATAGCTTACACAGTGTAAGTTAACTCGTAAAATTATTCTATTGAATGAATTCAGTTTTAAATCATTTGCCCATAATTACTATCCACGCATTCAAAAATCATTAAAATTTCGAAAATATTAGTATTGATAGAATTGTTATGTGCTTGCGGGAATCTTGTTTTGTTGGTTGTCCAAAAATTTAAAATTGGTACAAATTAAAATACCAATGTGTTAGTGTTATCCGAATGTGTTGTTGGGGGATTCAATAAAACCATAATAAAAATTTGATATGTATGTATGAAGGGTTGTTATTGTAAAACAACTATATGTTCAAATTAATTTGATGGAGTTTATTGATGAAACAACTGGCCTTAATTCATGAACAACATATGGGCCTAAATATTAAATTTTTTTCTTCTCTGAATTATGAAATTTCAATTAATTGTGTTACTCCTCACTTAATAGAAAAACACTCAATCAAAAATATCGGATTGATTGTTTACCATTATGTGCCATTCAAAGCGGCTGAATTATCCAAACTCGCAACACTGAAAAAACAATATCCCAATATCCCCATCATTATAACCACTTCCCGCTTTTCCTTAACAATATCCTTATGGAGTTTAAGGGCAGGGATTCGGGATTACATTTTATTGCCCGATGAATCATCAAGATTGCGAACACAGATTAATAATCTTTTTTTTCTGGTTAAACAAAATCCATTGGAGCGGAGCCCTCGTTTAGTGTCAGATTCATCCCACCCTGCAAATATCGTTGACATAGCCGTAAACAATAGTTTTAAAACCGAGCGCGCGATAGACATAATTAATCAAAAATTTGAAAATAGAGACTTGCGTATAAAAGAGTTAGCAGATGCTTGCAATATGACAAATGTAACATTTTCAAGACTCTTTAAATTGGAGCACGGCATATCACCCCAGGCTTATATTAAAAAATTCCGCATCAATGTGGCAAAACAAATGTTAGAAAGCCAATCTACTGTGCAAGAAATTGCGTATGCTGTAGGTTTCGAGGATGCGGGCTATTTTTCTAAAGCGTTTAAAGAAATTGTTGGTATCACACCGACGCAATATAAAGCCAATTTCTCTCAAGCCATCGAGCAAAATGATTGTAGTTTCGCGATACGTTAATATTGTTATGTAAATGAACCTGTAGGACTAATTATTTTTTAATTTTTCAGTTTATTCCTATTTTTTGATAAAAAACTTCATTCCATCAATACCTAATCTTATTTACTCTCTAGAGGATAGCTGGCGCTAATGACACTAGCCTGCATTTTTCACAGGATTCACGGATTCTCATTTTATTCTCGATCCCCTAAGGAATTATCTTCCTTCGGAATTACAGTCTGTATTCCGCTCAGTTAGAAAATCATTTGAGGGATTTCTCTGTGCAATTATCTCACGACCTCGTGAGAAATGCGGGCTACTGATAATATTTTACTTGCTACCGTAATAAATCATTAAAAAGTAGAAACTAAAAATATTTAAAAAATAATTCTTTGAATTCCATTTTGTAAAGTATGAATACTAGATTAATCATGAAAAATAATTTACGTACTGAAAAAGCAAAAAGATATATTGCAAAAAATTACCACAAAAAATTGTTAATTGATGAACTCGCGGGTATATGTCATATGGGAAATTCCAATTTTTCTCGCGTATTTTTCATGGAGTACGGCTTAACTGTTCAAGAATATATTAAACAGTATCGCCTAAATGTCGCTAAGAAATTATTGTTGACAACAAAAGAAAAAATAGATTACATCGCAAAATTTTCAGGATTTCATGATAAATCGTATTTTTTTAGGTCATTCAAAAATGAAACTTCTCTAACACCATCTGAGTTTCGAGAGTTTAATTCCCTTTATCCATAAAATGAGTATTCAAGTTACTAAAAAATAACATCTAATAGTTTTCAAACCAAATTAATAAAAATTAAATCAAGCAAGTGGGGTATTATATTTATACTATAGGCCAGCCTACATGGAATACTTTTGACTGGTAAAATATTTTGAAAAATAGTCCACCCAATAATTGTTGTAGAAAATCTAATTTCAATCATAATTTTGGTTTCCATAGTTGTTTATGATTTTAGTAAAAAGGAGAAATAATTTTCTGGATTACTGATTTATCATTGACAATAGTTTTTTTTAGAATAATTTATTAGGAGGAGATGTGATTGTGAAAAATCTAAAGAAATTTTATTTAGGATTTTTAATGGTGATTGGTTTTGTCTTTGCTGGAAATGCCTTTGCAGGTCAAATGATTGTTTCGACAGCAGGGTGCAGTCCATTAGACAATTCTAAGAATTTTGACTTGTCTGATTTTTCTGCTTATTTAGCAGGAAAACCAAGTTCTGGCGAATCAGGTATATGGGTTGTGTGCCCTGTGCAAAACGAAGGATTAGGTAATGTGAATATGACGTTATTTGCACATGTTTATCATGCATCTAATAATCATGGTGGAGGTACATATTGTAAATTGACAAAGAAACCGTTTGGATCACACTCCACTACTTCAAAGTCGACGAATACTGCCACTTTACAAAATTATCATGAGTTAAATTCTAATGCTGCTGGTTCATTATATGTGACAAATAATGATCAAGTTTTTGTTAGCTGTTTTCTTCCACAACACACGAGTTCATGGCAAAGATCTATTTTATATAGTATGAAAGTAACTTGGTAATTTAATTAAGCGCGGAGATGTTAGCATGAAAATCACTACTCAATTATTTTTTATAATATCATTTTCTGTTATGACAACGGTAGGGATACAATCAATCTCCGCGCCCATTTCTAATGACAATAATTCGAGAACTAAATCAATTGAAGCAACCCCAGCATTATCTAATATTGTTAACAACGCTGAACTTGACACAACCGATTTAGAGAATAATTTTAACAAGAAATTGCTCAATACAAAAACAGATCTATTGAAGCATATAGATGGACTAGAAAAAACAATTACTGATCTTCAAACGAAAGTTGATTTAATGCAAGCGAATATTGTGAATTTTGTTTATTCCTCTCAGGTGGAGTTAGACAATAGGGAAAATCTAAATAGTCCTATCGAATATGAGCAAGAAAAAGTTAAATTGGATGATTACACATATGAATCTGAATTTAATCAAATGTTAGAATCTGACCCTGAAACACCGGGTCAACGAATCATTCTTGAGGATGAGCTGAGAAATATCGTAACGAGCAATATTCATGGCAATGATGGAATTTCAATAAATGATTTAACTTGTGGTGTAAAACTTTGTCGGCTTTCTTTGACGAATAGTGAAGGTGATGTTGAAAAGTATGTTAGGTCCATTGAGCAAAACATAAGTTGGTCAAATACTATGATGTCAAACATGCAAATTAATGAAGATGGAAATACTGAACTGAAACTTTACTTGGTCAGAACAGGGTATGACTTGCCAAGTTTATAAATAATTCATTCTAGGCATCGATGAATTTAAAAGTTGATAATTAGCATAGGGAAAATGTCATTGTTATATTTCAACTTATTTGTTTTGTTTATATCCTGTTGCGTTGTTCTATTGTCATGTGCTGACGAAACTTTTTCATCAAAACATGTCAATATCGAAAGTTCTATCAGCGATTCGCAAATAGGAAAAAACGATTCATTGAAATACGGAAAATTTGCAAGAAATGTTCGTATTGAAAATGCTTGGTCGGTACCGGAGTTATTGAACGTAATTTCTTTAGATGATTTTGCAACTAGCGAGTTTATAGGGCCTTTAACTAAGTTAAGTAATTCAGGTTCCAGTTTGATTGCCTGGCAAACCAATGAGGTTTCAATATCAACAAATAAAATAGTAAGCATGGCCAATTTACTATATCGCAATCAGGAACTTTCCCCATGGAATAATGTTAATTTGGATTTTATTACTAGTGGCAAAATGACATTTCCCGAATTTTATTTGTTGCCTAATTCTGATTCTATTTACTTTGTTTATGGCGTAGATAATGGGATTTCGTTTAACATTCGTAATCCGAATACTGGTATTGATTTTAGTTGGTTTGAGAATTTAGCGGTGGATGTGATTCAGAAAAGGCCTGGCCTGATAGTGGACTCTGTCGGTAATGCAGATGTATATTGGGTATCTAAGAATAGTGGTGATGGATACAAAATAAATACTATGCACTATGAAATTAATTCTTTTTCTTCTGATCCCGTTGGAAAAATAGTTTCGTTAATACAACGCGCTAATTCTACTGAAAAGCTATCAGTTGTAAAGATTTTGGTTAGTCCGATTGGTGATAATAATTTATTGTTTGTATGGCAAGAAAATAAGATTGACACAGTAAGTAATGAATCCTCCATTTCTCTTTTGTCATCAATTTACAATTTACAAACTGGCTGGCAGGAGATAGTTCCAGTTACATCATTGCTGTCGACACCTAGCTTTCAAAAAATTAGCTTAGTGTCATCAAATAATTCGACGAATGCTAAGTTAGTTGTTATATATCAGCATGTCGATCAAGTTCAGTCAGTAATGAAAGAGTTTAGTTTACAAAATGGCACATGGATTGGAAAAAATATTTTTGATGCAGCTGCATTAACAATGCAGAAAAGTTTTGATATCAAAGCCAATGCTGCTGGAGAGGTGGTAGTTGCCTGGTCAGAATTATTGATGGACACTCAAGTATTTATGAATCAGATAAGTGTTATACTTTTCAACCAAGCACAAGGCTGGTCACGTGAAAAATTTATATTGAGTGATACAATTCCTTTTATTCCCTCATCAACAGGTATTGATGATTTACCTTTTGACAAACCATCCGTTAGCTTAAACAATAAGGGTAATATTGCGGTCACTTGGATCGATGTATCTTCTGATAAAAGCAACATATTCACCTCTCAATTCACACCAGGTTCTGGCTGGGCCACACAACAGCTTGTTAGTGAAGCGCAAAATCCAAAAATCCAAAGCGTTTCAACACATCTCAATGCTAACAATACAAATACCATTGTTTGGACAGAGTTGATGCCTGTTTTAAATGGAGGAGAAATTAAATTATATTCCAGTGTATATAATCAATCTGGAAATCCGGTTCAACCACCCCCCGTGAATGTAGCTGATCCAGTGAAGCCACCAAGTTATTTACCTAGTGGCCATGAGTTAATAACTAGCAATTGCCATAGTTGTCACAATGGTGTTCAATCTAACGGAAAACATTCCTCTCATTTAATAACAACGAATATATGTGAAGCCTGTCATTTTACTATTGGATGGGTTCCTTTCATGAACATTGATCATAAAAATGTCGTGGGAAGCTGCTTTGATTGTCACAATAACATCAATGCTACCGGGAAACCTATGTCGCACTTTCTAACCTCAGACATCTGTGTAAATTGTCATTCTGCAGATATTTGGCTTCCAGTTAATGCAGTAGACCATTCTCAAGTAATTGGTTCATGTTCCTCCTGCCATAATGGAAATCTAGCAAGCAGTAAGAATCAAACACATATTGCAACCAATCAAGAATGTGATTATTGCCATTCGATTGGTGTATGGATTCCGACATTAATAATTCCAAACCCACAACAGTTACCTTGACTTTTTTTAATTGAAAGATTTTTAGCTGCTGGAACTGGAATGGATTGGGCCAGGCAGATGATGATTAAACTCAAGTAAATAATACCGAATTGCAACAAATTGGAACATATTCATTGATTTCTGTTAATTGGATAAGTGTTGACACATCATATCTCGTTTTATTATAAATAAACATTAATAAAACATTACCAGAAAGAATTTAGTAGATTGGTGAAAATAAATGTAATTATGTTTTCTTCAAGATCTGTTATAGATTCATTGCTTTATCATCTCAATTTTCCCTAAATTATTCCGATTTAATAATAGTAGTGTCTATTTATTAATGTTCATTTGTTCAGCATTGAACTGAAGATAATTTGTGTAAAAAATGTGACAAACGACTCAAAATTGAAATTAATAAACTAAGGAAATTTAAAATTTCGGTTCTAAGTGTATATGGATTTAGGATGTATGTTAAAAGATGAGTAAAAAGTATTGGGATGATACAGTCAAAATTTATTGTACTGAGATTTCACCAGGTGAAATATTCATTACAGATGAGTGTGAGTCTGCAGTCACTACGGTTGGTTCAAATATCGCAGTATGTATTCGGGATTCCGAGTCCGGAATAGGTGGGATGAGTAATTTTTTACTACCGAGCAGTGATACTACGGCTTATACTGAATCTAAACATCGGTTTTCCTATTATATGTTGGATACGATGGTTAAAACCATTAAGGGATTAAGTAATAACAAAACAAAACTTGAAGCAAAATTGTTTGGTGGCAGTAAAATTGACGATGGCACCACGGATAACGCACTGGCTAATATTGATTTCATAAGCCAGTATCTGGAAAAAAAATCGATTCCTCTCATTAGAAAAAGCATTGGTGGGCATCATGCTAGAAAAGTTTATTTCATTCCTGCAAATGGAAATGTGGAAATGAAAAAATTGTCTGCTGATCAAAAAGATATTTTTAAACAGGAAGTGAGATATCGCAATAGGATTAAAAAAGCGAAAGTAGGATAAGGGAAAAGAGAGCTTGTTTAACAAGCCCTCTTTTTTACAAAACTATTGAACAACAACATTGCTTAAACTAATAGATGTAAATATATTTGCACTTTCAATGTCAGCATTAACCGTATTACCACTTTGATACCAAATTCCATTTTTATCACTATTTCGGATTTCAGTATCTTGAATGATGACACGAGATGGATTTGATTGCGTTCCATAAACCGACACTGCAGCATCACCATAAATGGCGGGTGCACCTGCATTTTCTACAAGTGCGTTAATCAATTTGTTTGATCCACTATTTGAATTGACAAATTGAATGCCTTCCCATGCACCAGCAAAGTTTTGGTTGTCGGTACTGGTGAATACAATAGGATCGCCACTACTTGCATCAGCGTTTAGCGAGCCATCAGTACGAACTATCAAATAACTGTCCGTTTCAACAAATTTTAAAGTTATGCCGGCTTCCAATTGTAGATCAGCTTTAAGCTCAAGGTTGTCGATACGATAATGCACATCCAACTTATTCCAGAATTGATTATCAACAATGTCTTGATTAAGCACATTGATTATGTCAGTTACGTTTCCTGAATAGGTTGATGTGTTGTTAAGAATATGGATTAAGTTAGCTGGAATATTAACGGGCTCCCCTTCATTGTTCGTCATAACATTATTATCAAATTCAGTAATGATTGTGTACCTATCAAAGTCAACTCCGTAGCGTGAGCTATGTTGAAAGGTACTGTTGCTAATTTTAATTCGGGTTTGGTTACTTACTGATGCTGAGTAAATTGCAACATTTGCTTCACCAAAAGTATTCGAACCGCCGCCGTATTCTACGAGTGTATGATCGAGAATATTTTTTGCGTCATTGGAGCTGATAAATCGAATGCCATCCCACGCGCCGGGTGTTTCACTACCGTTGGTAAAAATAATTTTATTTGTTTCCGTACCGCTCGCTGTTAATGATCCAACATCATCTACATGTAAATGCCGCTCATCATCAAAAATGAGTCTTGTTCCTTCGGGTATGACTAGGTCAGCTTTTATGTCGATGTTTCCGGTATATATATTCATATTTAATAATGGCCAAGTTTGATGTGTGGTAATGTCATTACTTGTATAAAATCGAATGCCATTGATTTGATTGTTTGAATAATCACTCGCTGAATCCAGTTTATGCATCAGATTTGCAGGCAGTAAAATTGGCCCTTCATTGTTTAAAAACATTTTATTATTCGCGAAATCAACAACGTTCGTTCCGGCTTGAAATGAAACGCCGTTCTTAGCGCTGTGACTAAATGTTGAATTTTTTATGCTGATGGATTGTATATTATTAGTACTGCCATACATTGACAGATTGCCATTGCTGAAAATTGCTGTGTTACCGCCGTATTCCATATTAACGTAGTTGAGTCGATTTCGTGAATCATTACTAGCGTTATATCTAACTCCATTCCAATGACCAGGGGTTGGGCTTATTGAGGTGAAAAAGATGGGTTTTGCTTCACTGCCTTCTGCTGTTAAAGCTGCATCATCATCCACCCTGAGTCCAGCTTGGGCATCAAATATCAGTGTGACACCAGGATTGATTTTTAATAACGCATTTTTAACGGATATATCTTTGCTAACAAAATTACACGGTTCGGTAATGGTTGTGTCAACTGTGATATCGGAGTCAATGATTCCGTTACAGGGAGTATCTAAAATACTCAGTGTGGTTGAAGCAGGATTGCCTAAGGTTGAATTTGCAGACACGGATGTTAAGTTAATATTGACTGCTTCACTAGTTTCGTTTTCTAAATCCGCTTTTATGGGTATTAAGATTGTTTTGTCATTGCCATCATTTTCCGTCCATTGAATCGTACTTTGCATATCGACATAATCTCGATCAGCAATCGCCGTACCTTGTGATAGTTGATAGGTCACTGATGCTGCTTCTGATAAATCTCCAGATCGTCTTACTACAATACTTGCGGTGCCGTCATTTTCATTCACGGTATAATTGCTTGATACAAATTGTATGGAACTCGGTCCAGTTTGAATAACAGAGGAATACGTTATGCAATCAATACTCGGATCGGAAATGTTATTGGCAGCGTCCTTAAACCAGATGTGTAAACATACATTGCTGTTGTTAAGCACCGAATCAGAAACTGCATATAACAGTTGCCCTTGATAAGTGTTTGTATCAAGCAAGGTGTTCCAATTTGTATCATCCGCAGCAGGGGAGGCAAGTGAATTTTCACTATCCGATTCAGCAATAAATATCGCATTTACACCAGTATTATCAGTTGCAGACAATAATAAATTGAGTGATTTGTTTGACGTTGTTTCAGCACCACTATTGATAAAGGCGGTGCCAGAGGTATTAACTGGAAATGTGTTATCTATAGTTGCGCTAATTATTTCATAATATTCCCGCTGATCATTTAATTCCGCATTGCTATTGCTATCATATGCGATGAATCGCAAAATGGTGCTTTCACTAATGGTAATTGGATTTTGATAAACCGTCGACGTATTGTCAGCCGGTGTATTATCTAATGTGTAATAAATGTTTTCACAACTAACATTATTTGTTGCTGTGCAGGATAGGGTAACAGAAACGTTGTCATTATATTTGTCGCCAAATGGTGTCGCTAGGGTTTCAATATTGACTGATGAAGTTGCAGACAGTTTTGCATAATTCTCCACGTTTGTGGATGCTTCAATTTTTCCAGATGAGTCATAGGCGATGAATCGAATGGTAGTATCTGAATTTATGTTAATTGGTTGAGTATATTCAAAACTTGCGCTACTGGGTTCGCTATTATCAAGTGTGTAAAATATTTTGTCGCAACCTGTATTGCTTGTGTCAGAACAGAGTAAGGTTACGTTTATGTCATCTTCAAATATTTGACTAGTGGGATTGGCAGACGAACTTAAGGAGTTGGATGCTTTTTGCGAATTTGTTTGTGTGCAATCCGCGAAAACTTGCTTTGATTCGTTTCCGTTAGCGTCAAACGCACTAATTGCATAACATCGGTTGGAAAAATCGTCATCAAAGAAAAAAGAATCAACCGTTGTCGCAGCAAGCGTAGTTGTGCCGTCTTCAATAAAATACACTCGGCTGCCGATTACGTCAGTTGATGTGCTCGGATTCCAAACTAGCTTTCTGCTATTTGAGTCGATTTGTTCTACTAATACGTTACTGACATCCATTGGTGGGGTGAAATCAATCGCTGAAAGTGTCGAACTACATGACGGATTCGATTTTTCGCTGGTATTATTGGCAGAATCAAATGCAAGTACTGAGAAGCAGTATTCTGTTTGGCTGATCAAATCGTTAATAATAAAAACAGGCGCAGTACTTGTCCCTATTTCGGTTTCATCTTGAAAAATACGATAGCCCGCAACACCAATATCATCTGACGCTGTATTCCATAATATCGTGATTTTAGTATCACTGGCGGCGATTGATGTTAACTCCGATGGTTTTGAAGGAGCTGTTGTATCAGGTACACTAAAATCATTTGCAAGGGTTAGATTGTCAATTAAAAATCCTTCAATACCTGTTGATTGATCTATGTATATTATATTGAAAGTATTTTTTTCAATATTAATATTAACATTCAGTTGATCTAACAGCGCATCAAATCCTTGTTGATTTGCATCGAATTCAGAAGTGAAAAAATTAAAATCGTTTGCAATGGAGAAATTATTGAAACTGTTTTTAACGATGCCCTTGATCGTATCAGAAATGACAGTGATATCCTGATTTGTTGGTGGGTTCACAATTTCACTGGTATTATTGAATTCGGCTTCAATGTCTCTGCCTTCTTTTTCGTACCAGTTACGTATGATTAAATCCGATAAAGGATGAACATTAGCGGTTCCACCCTCAAGGGCAATTGAGTAAAGGGATTTATTATCGTTAACATCCACCTTTATTAAATAGGGAGCGGTAAGGCCGGTAAATTTTGTTGCGTATTTACCAAGTTCATTTGTTAATGCCAGTTTTTTGTTGCCGCGTTTGCCCCGAATGACGACCGATTTATTTTTAACGGGCGCACCCACTGCAACAGTGCCACCTAATCCTGTTCCTTCAACACCATCTTCACCACCGCTCCCACAAGCTGTAATAAGTGAAATTGTTAATAAGGTGAAAATGATTTTTCCATAACGTTTCATTGTTTACCCCTCGTCGTTTTCATTTTTAAAATAATAAATTCCCACACCAACACGGCTTTTTTTCTGCTCCGAGTCAGTTTTTTGAGATGATTTTTTCTCTGCTAACCATTGATCAAACTCACGCAAAAGTTGCATTGATTTTTCTGCGCTAAATTCTCTAAATTCTTCTGCGATATCTTCTGGTATATCTTTATAAGTAACCTGTCGCTGGAATCTTGCCGGTTCGTTTTCATTTTCCAGGTTATGTATTCCAGTGCTCATTAAGTCGTTGGCGTGTTTTGCAATCATTTCAATCATTGCATTTTCACTTTTTTGTGGAATGTAAGCTTGGCCGGTTAATCGAACTGTGTGTTTATCCAATTTTTCCACTGTACCTACGCGAATTAATTCATCCAGAATTGTACGGGCGGTGATGTCTCCGCTATATAGCGAAACCAGTTGGTCGAAACTACCTGATTCTCCTTTCATGGGTAGATCTTTTGGTTTATTGTTTTTATCAAGAAATTGATTATCTCTCATCCAGCCACTAATGACACGATTTGCACGGTTTAACGGTCCTTTTGTTTCTGGGATGTCTTCCTGTTTGCATTGTGAAAGTCTGACAACCTCTTTGCGACTTAACCCTGTTATTACCGCGTTTCGAGAGTACGTGTTTGCTTTGTTTGGCAAAGAGAAATGTGCATTCGCAACATCGATGTAGGTGCGCTTTGATAACTCTGAAAATTCGCTATGGGATATTTCGAATCGTAATAAAACGCGAATTAACGGTTGGAGCACTTTACTCACGGCTTTGGCTAATGTGTGTTTGATGTTTTCCATAATATGGGATAATAATCCCATGAAATCGAATAGTCAATAAATATGGGAAAAAAATCCCATATAATAACAAAAAAGCAGATATTGCATGTTTAGCAATCAAAGCATTGTAGAAATTGTTCTTTAATTGGTTATTTTGCATTTACGATCTTTAGGTCTCAGTTTGTTATATGTACAGAACAGGTAGGGTTAATTTGATATTATTCCGCCGGTAAAAAAGCATAATCTGGGAGAACAATTCGACGAGTATTTTATAAACAAATATCGAATTGATTTAATAAGAAATGAGATTGAAAGTTAGAGGAAAAGAAAAATGAATCTGGGAAAACAAAACCAACTGTCGCAAGGTGGTTTATTGGCAGTAGTCGCTAGTGTTTTTTTAGCGCTGCCGTTTGCTGTACATGGATTGGAACTTATTAAAATTGAAGGCTTGAGTGAGGCGCAACAAAGTCTTGCAGACAGTATTGATGATATTTGTCCAGAAATTTCTGATGGAGTGACAGCGGGTACTTTGTCATTAAATTCAAACCAACAAGGATTATTTGATGCGTGTTCTGCAATGATAGGTACGGCATTGCGTTTACAGGGTGTCGCAACAGCAGATAATCCATTAAGTGATTTTGATCTAGGTTCGAATATTACTTCCGTTGACCAATACTCTGCAGCGTTGGGTCAAATTGCCCATGAAGAAGTCGCAAGTAACGGTACCAGTTTTACCGAAACATCTCAATCGCAAATTGGTAATATTGGTACGCGATTAAGAAGCTTGCGTTTGGGCGGGGCAAAATTTTTTAGTGGCTTTACATTAAATTTACAGAATCATCGTTTACCCGGTGAATTGTTTTCCAATGCAGTAGAAGACTCAAATTCCTCTGCTATGTCCCTCAATTCCGGTTTAAGTTATTATGTAAATGGTACGCTTGCCACTGGAAACAAGGAAGCCACATCACGAGAAGATGGATTTGATTTTAATACTAAGGGATTAACGCTAGGCGCAGATTATCAAATTGGCCGTTCTGGATTTGTTGGTTTGGCATTGGGTTATGCAAAATTAGATTCAGAGATTACCGCAACGGCAACAGATGAAGGTATGGAAAACCAAGGTTATAATATCTCAATATATGGAACACGATTTAGTAAATCGACTTACATAAATGGAATCTTATCGATTGGTCAAAATAATATTGATAATAAGCGAACCGTACCATTAATTGCAGATACAACAGATGATGGCGTTTCAAATTTTACAGTTACTGGAACGGAATCACTGAGTGGTGAAACGACTGCAAATACAATGGGATTAAACATTGGTGCCGGTGTTGATAGTAATATTGGTCCATTTTCAATTTCACGTTATGCCCAATTGGATTACATTCGTGTGCTAATTGATGGTTACGATGAAAAGGGCGGTAGTCCCTTGCTGTTGCGGGTTGATGAAGAAACCATTAACTCCTTTTCATCAGTCGTAGGATTGCAAGCTTCATTAGCAACCAGTACTGGATTTGGTGTAATAACCGATATGATTCGTCTGCAATGGCATCATGAGTTCGAAGACGATAGTCGTAAAATTAACGCAGATTATTTATATAATCCATTGGATAAAAACTTCACGTTTAACGCACCAACAGATAACCCGGATAGAAATTATTTTACCGCGGGTATTGGCGCGACAACCGTATTACCAATGGGAATTCAAGCCTTTTTATATTTTGAAAAAACCATTGGTTTAGCGAATTTAGACAGCCAGTCAATTGTGTTTGGTGTTCGCAAAGAAAACTTTTAATCTAATGACAAATATCCCAATCTCACGTATCCATGGCATTCATTGGCCAGCCATTGGCGACGCGTCAGCTGCCTTGGATATGTCTATCCAATATCAATTAGAACAATCTCAATGGTGGTCACCAGAGGAATTGTTAAAGCGGCAATTTGAGCAATTGGGAGATTTGTTAAATCATACCTACAAAACGGTTCCATTTTATCGAAACCTATATCTTGAAAAACAATTTCGTCCTAAACGTATATTGGATTTGGAAAAATGGCAGCAAGTGCCGATAGTGAGTCGTCACATGATTCAACAGGCTGGCCCGACGCTTAATAGTAAACAAGTGCCGTCGCAGCATGGTGCTGCTAGTGATATTACAACGTCTGGTTCTACTGGGCGTCCGATAACGGTTAAAAGTAATCAAATTACGCAATTGTTTTGGCGAGCGCTGAACTTGCGTGATCATGTTTGGCATAAACGTGATTTGTCCGGTAGGTTAGCCATTGTAAAAACGGCTAAAGATGGCACTGGTTCACCGCCAAATGGGACAGAAGCAAAAAGCTGGGGTGTTGCGACAAATGGTTATAAGACGGGAAAGTCCTCAATATTAGATATCAGTGCAACATTAGATCAACAAATAGCTTGGTTAGAAAAATTCAATCCACATTATTTTTTGACCTATCCGAGTAACTTGGTAGCACTGGCGGACCATGCAAAAAATCTGAAATGGAATTTGCCGAATTTAAAAGAAATCCGTACATTGGGTGAAATTGTTAGTGTCGATATTCGAGAACGGTGTAAAGAGACTTGGGAGGTTAAATTGGCAGATGGTTACAGTTGCCAAGAAGCCGGTTATTTAGCAATTCAATGTCCTGAGTATGATCATTATCATGTGCAAAGTGAATCTATTTTGTTGGAAGTGTTAGATGAAAATGATTTGCCTTGTAAGTCTGGCGAGACGGGTCGTGTCGTGATTACAAGCTTACACAATTATGCTTCACCTTTAGTACGTTATGAAATAGGTGACTATGCTGAGGTGGGAGAGACCTGTCCTTGTGGTAGAGGATTGCCGGTGTTAAATCGTATACTTGGTCGTGTGCGAAATATGATAACGCTACCCAATGGGGAAAAACACTGGCCTTTTGTCGGTTCAAGTGCCTATCGCGATATCGCTGATATTCAACAATTTCAACTTGTGCAAACAAAATTTGACCATCTTGATGTGAAACTTGTCACTGGCGAGCCTTTAACAAAAATGCAGGAACAACAACTGACAGAAGTCATTCACCAATCAACTTCATTTCCTTTCGACATTTCCTTTATTTATTTAGATGAAATCCCGCGCGGTAAAAATGGCAAATATGAAGATTTTATATCAGAAATATCATAAATATGTTTGATACCTACAAGGAAATTTTTAAAAAACGCGGCGAAAGTTATGATCTCGCAATGCAAAAATTTCCACTTGCAAGAAAACAAGAATTCGAATCTTTATTGGATCATATTGAATTTAGTGAAAACGAGATTGTCGTTGACATTCCTTCGGGTGGTAGTTATTTAACACATTACTTGCCAACTTTTGTGAAGAGTATTGCGGTTGAAAATTGTCGTGAATTTATCAATAAAACCGATTCTCCAAACAATATAATTTTATCCGAACCCGATAAAATTGCGATAGAAAACAATTCCATTGATGTTTTGTTGAGTTTAGCAGGTATACATCATATGTCTGATAAGCGGCCTTTTTTCAATGAAATTAAACGTGTGCTTAAACCATCTGGTAGATTCTGTATTGCGGATGTCTCAGAGAATTCTGCTGTGCATACCTTTCTCGATACGATCGTGCATAAATACAATTCTCAAGGGCATCATGGTGATTATTTAAATGAAGCAACGTTGGAAAATATTCAATCCTGTGGTCTGACAATAAATAATGTGATGAAAAAAGATTTGCATTGGCACTTTGATGAAATTGATAGCGCCGTTGAATTTTGTCGATTAATGTTTGGTTTGGATAACATTAACCTAACGCAATTTAAAGATGAAATGATTGCAGTGTTGGGTATAGAGAACCAATTGCAGGGGGTGAGTTTGCATTGGCAATTAATGTATATTACGGGAAATAAACCAGAATAAAAAAAGGCGACTTTCGTCGCCTTAAGCAATTATCAGAATCTACATTATTTTTTCTTGCGTCGTCTGCTTGCAGCTGCAAATCCTACTAATCCAATTCCCATTAGTGCGATGCTGGCAGGTTCAGGTACATCATTTGAAGGGCCAGTATTCACAATGGTGGAAGTAATCAAGCTAGAATTTGGCGTGTTTGGTCCCGTATTAAAGAAGAAAGGGTCGCCGCTTCGTGCCATGGAACCGCATCCTTGTCCGCCGCCGAAGCCTTCTGTACCGTCAAATCCGTCAAAACAATTTGTTCCATCCACCATATCCCCTTCAGCGTGCGCCGTGAGGATATATTCAAAATCAAATGAGTCACCATCACCAAAGACACCTAGATCGGCATTGTCATTAAATGTATTCCAAAAATACTGACCAAATGTTGCAGAACTGGAAAAAGTACCAATAAGGCTGTTACTACCAGTATCCGAAAACGATGGACTTGCATCGCCATCAAAATAGCTAACTGTTGCAGAGCTATCCCAAACTGATGCACCGTTAACTAATACATCGATGTTGTAAGAGGCTAGTGCATAACCGCCTGAACCAGGAATCCCAGATACAGTCAATTCACCTGGGATAACGGTAAAATCAAATGCATATGATTGGTCATTGCCGGAATTATTTACGATGGTATCGGAATAAGTAAACGTGCCGGTTATATCATAATTTCCATTACCGCTAACGCGAGACCCAAAATTACCGCTATCACTACCGTAGGTGTGGTAGAAAATATTACTTGTCGGTGAAGAGCTACCGGCTAAAACATCCACGCTACCTGACGAAGCGGTGTCACTATGCGTTGTAGTGATGGGGTTGCCATCAAGTGTGTAATCAACCTGTGCATCAATTGTTAATGCATGAGCAGTTGGAACGGATAAAACGGATATTACTGCAGCGGCGAGCAGGCTTTTTCTAAAAGGTGTATCGATCAACATCATATTTTTCCCCCGATTATTGCCAATTTATGGCGATATTTTAGAATTGTTAATTAACTAATTGCAAAATTTGGGCAAATTGAATAGAGGGTTATAAGCTATTGTTTTAACGAAAAAATAATTAAAATATATGCAGAAGTCATTATAATTTGTAAAACATTTCAACAAAATGTGTCGTTGTTTCACTAATGATAAATATGAGAGTTAGCCCGCATTTCTCACAGGGCTCACGGATTCTCACTTGATTCTTGATCCCTCAAGGAATTTTCTCCCTTCGGAAATGCGGGCTAATAGCCAAAAAGTTTTAAAACAGAAGAAAAGCGTTTATCAAATTTGGCGTCGAGATGCGTCGCAATATGACTCAATTTTTGCCCGGATACACATTGATTGACAAAGGTATGACCTTGTTGCGCTGCGTTATATGAACCAACAAATAAACTATTTTCTAAGCCAAGTTTTTTTTCATTCATTTCCATTTGTCGTAATTTGTCTGGCTTGCAGGCAGAAACGGATTCGTTAATTCGTCGATTATCAATGGGCTGACCCAGAAATTGAACAACCGATGTGAGTGCTGCTTCTGGATTTTTCAACATATCCTCATAACATAAGAATAAATGTGGATATTGTGTGCTCGCGTTCATCCATTTAGTGATGTGTTCAACCCAGGTTCCAATGCCGATTGCTTGCCATCGAGCAACGCCCATATTTTTTATAAAGCGTTCACAAAAACCGATTTCATCTAATGGGTTATTTTGCGTAAATTGAAAATAATTTATTGCAGAAATCAAAACATCTTTTGGATGGCGTAATATGTAAATAAAACCAACGGTATTGTTTAGGTAAAGATGATGTGAGCTTATACAATAATGTGATTTGCAGAGAAATTGTTTATTATTGGTTTCATCAAAGCGCTTGTTTTGATGAATCATACGGTGCAAATTAGGAATCGCATTTTCGATATCCGCAGTTGACGTGGGTGTACCATGTAAATAATGATATATTAAAGACCGCAACCAGGTGTTACCTGAGCGTGGATAAGATGCAAGCCAAATGATGTCCATTTTTTCAATCTATTTTTTGATTAAACTAGATTATTGCTTAAATTTGAAATTGACTCAATAAATAGGTCTGAAAATACGATGTGGAATAATCAGCAAGGTAAATGAAAACAAATGCTAAAGATATGTTAAATAACCTAAAAACAGATTTAAATCCATTAGTTGAAAAAGCCTTACAACGGCTTAAGCCTGCAAAATGTCGAGTCGACAATTTTCAGTGGAATGATTTTCCATATTACGATAAAAATTGGATTCCTGTCTCAGCGACACCACTTTATAACACCACGAGTTATGATACGTTGACGGCAGAACAAAATAGACGTTATAACCAATATTATGCGCTGCAAAAACTGGAACAATTTATTTGGATTGAAACCTGGTTTGTGATTAATCCAGTGAAACAATTATTAAAACAAAAGTCACTTCCAACTGATTTGACAACTTTGCTGAAATCCTTTTTGGAAGATGAAGATCACCACAATGCAACATTGAAAAAAATGTTACAGTTGAGTTTTCCAGACTTTTATAGAAATACCGATTTTCACTTTTTTCATGTTCCCAAAAAAATGATGCGATACGTCAAACTTATGGTGACATTCCCGCAATTATTTTCTTCATGGGTACTCATGCTAGGTGCGTTTGAGGAGCATACATTAGTATTGAATCGTTTATACAAGCAAGATGAGAATAGTCTTGATCCATTATTTTCTAAAGTGAATTTTTATCATGCCATAGATGAAGCGAGACATTGTAGTCTTGATGAGATTTTAGCTAAGTGGTTGTTGGAAGACCAAAAAGGATTAAGTAAAATTGTAAATGCAATTTTCCTTAAAAAGTCACTTGAATATTATTATGGCGCTTGGGGGCATGATGCGCCCATCAATCAATTAGTTCAAGATTTTCCAGAACTACAAGCGGTTCAAATAACATTGCTTAATGATGCTGTTTCACAGCGTGGGGAAAAATATAATTCCCATTTGTTTGAGAAAACCACAACGCCAATAACCTACAAAAATTTACAGCGTTATCCCATGTTTCAAAATGCGGTAAATGCACTTGTGTCAAAAAAATCTGTTTGAAAGTGAAAATTAAAACCTTAGTCGTTTATCGCACGAATTACAATAAACTATTGTGGAATGAAAACGGATCTTCTCCGCAACCATCAGAACGTGAGAAATCAATATCGTTTAAATGGATAACAGAAAAAGATTGGCTATCTAAGCCAGATATCATATCCACACCTGAACAAATAATCAGACAACGATTTTCCGATGATAGCCAATGTTTTGTTGGCGTGGATGAAGCTTCTGGAAAAACGATATATCATCTTTGGTTATCACCGATTGGTGCCTACATTGAATGGATATACGCTTATATTAAAGCACCGAAGAATGGATTGTTAGCGTTTGATGCTTGGGTTGCGCCAGAATATCGAGGTAAATCACTGCATAAACTTGGTGCATGTTACGCAGTAAAAAAATCATTGGAATGGGAAAAGCCTATTATCAGCGCCGCGGTAGAAGAACACGAATTTTATTCTTTTTTTAAAATGTATGCAAAAATGAATTTATGCGTGCTTGAGCCTCAATACAATTTAAACGTTCTGTTGTTACCTTTTTCAAGAAAAATTCACTGGGCCTCTCCCGTTTCTCAAGCGGTAAAATGTTTTGTTGAATCGAATAAACCAAACGATAATGAAAACTAAGTTATTCATTCACACATGTTGTTCTGATTGAGACTAAATATGTCATTTATATTTCAGGTGTGAATTCAGATGTGAAATTATCAAATTTCTTTTTATTGTCTTTGTTTAGATTTTCATGTGCAATAATATTTAATGTAACCGAGTTTTCACCACAGGCATTTTTCCAAGCTTGACTAATATAATTCACCAAATCCGTGTCCAATGGTTTAGTGGATTCCAGACGTAATTCGAAACTGTTATTTTTAAATTGATGTAATTGGTAGCGAGTAATCGCGGTTAAATAGCGATTCGGCATACTCGATAGCGTATTTTGAACAGTACCCCAGAGTGCCCATGTTCCTTTCGGTAAATGCGCAATACGACGATATCGACCTTGTATTTCGCCAAATACGGGTAGCGTCCTGCCACATTGGCATGTTTCAACTGCTTTCGCCATATCGCCTGTATCATAACGAATGAGTGGCATTGCAAGGTTAGAAAGCGTCGTCACGAGTAATTTTCCAGTTTTACCAGGCTTGCACGCCTTGCCATTTTCATCGACGATTTCGACCAGGCAATGTTCTCGATGGACATGATAATTACCAATTTCTGGGCATCGACTTGCAACAATACCAATTTCATTTAAACCATAATTTTCTTGGGAGTCGACCTTAAAGGCATTATTCACAATTTTTCGCATTTGTGGGGTAAAGGTTTGAGAAATTGCTTGCAGTCCTTCAATGCTACAATCCAAATTTTTGTCGTTTATGCCTAATGCCAGATGTTCCAAATTTGCAGAAAGCGACAGTAAATATGCTGGGGAATGGGTTTGCAACCATTCCAATTGCCATTCCAAATCATTTGCGATAGCGCAGCCAACAAATTCTCCCGTTTGGAAATATTGCGAAACGATGGGCCACCCTGGACGAAAAACGGTTTCTTTGAGTGCAACAATGTTTTTATTGGCAAGTCGAGGCAAATCTTGCCGAGCACGAATTGCAGCGAATTTTTTTCGAGGATCAAAACGAAACCATCGAAACTCTCTTTGTTTTAAGAGCGCAAACATGCCTAAACTATTTTGGGTATGTAAGACTTCGACTGGTTGTCCCGTTGATCCTGATGTTTTTGTCCGGTTTGAAAATTCATGGCCTTGGGGTAGCGCATTCGCAATTAGTAAATGCTGATTTTTTTGTAAAAAATCTCTTGTAATAATGGGTAATTTTTCGAGATCCTGAACAGATTTGAAATCTGATTGATCTAATTTTGATTCGCGACTGAGGTGTTGATAATAGGGCACTTGAGCAAATGAAAAAGCCAGGATTTGCTCGAGTGTGGTATTAATTATGTGATCGGTTTCATCAATAGACAAATATTCATTTTCAATCAGTTGATCAAACCAGGCAATTTCTTCAAATCGAGGGTATAATTTCCACCACGTGTCTTGAATGTTATATTCTTGTTCTTTTAAATCTTCCATGGGGAAACCATCCTCTTTATATTAATCTAATGTGGTATATTTTTTGATGAATTTTTTAGGTTTAATGTTCAATCATTGTTCTATTTTTTAACCAACAGACAACGTCAAATATAATTTATAATCTATTAATAATGAATCCACATATTCTTATCCACCATAAAATTATAAACATATTGCAATCAATTGCCTTAGTTTTCATTTTGGCGGGGATGGTATCCTATTTATCGTTACTCATTGGTGGACAATCTTTTGCAATATTAGGATTCACTACCGTATTGTTAATGTACATATTAAATCCTGGTCTTACACCGCAATTTATTTTACGTATGTACAATGCGCAACCCTTAGATCATGTGAATGCACCCGCATTTGTGGAGTTGTTAGCGCAAGTTGCTCAACAAGCCGGTTTGTCGCATTTGCCCAAATTGTATTACGTTCCCAGTGAAGTGATAAACGCGTTTACGGTGGGCAGTGAAAAAAATGCTGTCATTGCAGTTTCCCATGGTTTAATTCAAAAGTTAACTTATTCTGAGTTAGCCGGTATTTTCGCGCACGAAATTAGCCATATCAAAAATAAAGATATTCGGATTATGATGTTTGCGGATATTGCAGGTCGTTTTACCAAGTTGTTGTCACTTTTTGGTCAGCTATTGATATTGGTCAATTTGCCATTATCGTTATTGACGGACATGGATATTCCGTGGTGGCCTTTGTTTGTTATGATTGTTGCCCCATTATTATCTGATTTAATCCAATTGGGTTTATCTCGGATTAGAGAATACAACGCAGATCTCGGTTCGGCTATGATTATTGGAGATGCAAGGCCATTAATTTCTGCATTGCAGAAAGTGGAATACTATAATCACAGTTATATGGCAAGTTTGTTTATGCCATTTCGAAAAATATCAGAGCCATCTTTATTGCGCACGCATCCGATGACTGAAGAACGCATTCGTCGCTTGAAGGAATTTCATCAAACAACAGAGTTTGAAACAAATTATCGAAAACCAGTTAATTATGCCCATGATCTATCTGATAAACCCATTGAAGGAAAAAAGGTTGAATCACCACGTCGACGATATACCGGTTTTTGGTACTAAACGCGCTTACACGCAAACTGGTATTAATACATTACAAATGAAAAAACAGATTGGAATCCTGTTTTTTATTCTTTTTCTTTCGATTTGTTTGCTTCCAGAGCTAGCTTTAGCGAATAACTATTTTACGTCAAATAATTTTATCGCGACAAACAAAAGGGGAACTGCAGGTGCGCAAAACGCCATAGGAATTGGTTTTTACCATGAGTCATTATTATATGAATTTGCTGATGGATCACAACCAAAGCATATGGCAAATTATCAAGGTTGGTTAATTAAATATAGACGTTTTTTCGGTAACACGATGGCATTACAAGCACAATATCTCACTGCCCATGCGGAAGATACTATCACGTCTGCCAGTGTTTCTGCCCTTTATGGTTTAAATTTAAATGGTCCTGGGCCTGGATTGTATATAGGAGTGAGTTATTCCTTAAAGAAGCGTGATTCGGATGGAAGCGAGAGTTTGGTGGGCAATGAAGAAGACAAAGGTGTTGATTATCCGGTGGGACTTCAAGTGAGCAATGGGATGTTTATCTTTATTTTTGAATCACGATACAAACACCTTGTATTAGAAGGGGCAAATATCAATACTAAAACGCCGCGATATCCGTTGTATTTTTCAATCATGATGAATTTTTAAGAACTAAACGAGGCGTGTGTCAAACAAGCTGTATTGTGCACAGCGCACATATTGCCTTTTTGTGAAATCGCAATGAACCCGCCTAAGCCACCAATCAATTTTAATTGTTTAATGGTATCGTCACAGGCTGTCACTATACTTTTACCACATTCAACATAACTCGCAATTAAACGAGCAGCGCCAATAATGAGAATTTTTTCTCCAATACCAGTGCATGAGATACCCGCATATTGATTGGCAAACGTGCCATTTCCCGCAATTCCCGAGTCACCGACACGTCCGGGGTAACACACTTTTCTTCCACCTGTAGAAGTGCCGGCTGCAATCTTTCCATTATTATCCCGCACGACTGCGCCAACCGTGCCGAGAGAGTCATTAAAACTTGATGAAAAATGTTGGCTAATATTTCGGTAAGATAAATCGCCATTCAATTTTTTTAATACCTTTTGTAATGTGTCTTTTTGTTTGCCTATTGCAGGGTCGTAGTTGTTAAAGCCCATTTCCTTAGCAAATTGATCTGCGCCAGCGCCAGAAAGGACGACATGCATGGGATCTTCGAGCAATTTTCTCGCGACAGAAATGGGATTTTTAATATTAGAAATTTGCAGTACCGCACCTAATTGGTTATCACTGGTCATGAGTGAGGCGTCCATACGAATCATTCCATCTACTTGGATAAAAGAACCAGTGCCGGCATCAAATAACGGTTCATTCTCCAATGCGTTAATCGCCTTTTCACAGATATCCAATGCATCAGCGCCATGGCATAAATCGTCTTTTAGTGAATCGATTATATGCTGACATATTGTATTGCGCTTATCGTTTTCAGATACGAGGTCGTGCGCACCGCCGTGTATGATGATTTGACAGGACATATAGGTTGGTAACCATTATTTAGGAACGAACCTTAATAATAGCAAATTTTCTTAGCTGTTTTTAAAGCGTTTATTTGGCCAAATATAATCCATAATTATTTTCCCAATTAACCACTTATTGGACTTTTCAAGAGTGACAGCAAAAATTAGGTCATCATCACTGGTAACACGTATTGCATGGCTTGAACCGACATCTGAAAAAACCACGTCACCGGGATAATATTTTTGTCCATCGGTATCGAGCGCTTGCCCTTGCAGTACTAAAATATGTTCCTTACCGGTGTGCTCGTGCGCGGGGAATATTTTTCCTGCTTTAATCCGCACAATACCGCATGTATTATGAGCTACGCGTTTACCACCATTAAAATAGAATAATGACACATTCGGAATGCCGCAACTATAAAAAGCCTGTCGAGCGGAGTCAGTAATATTCTCAAAAATATTTTCAGCAGCCAATTTATCTAAATCAAATAAATCCATAAAACGTTTGATATACGAGGTAACCGGATTTGAGGAGGCTAACGTGTCAAATAGCCTTTGTTTTAAAGCAAAGCTGGGTTGAATGGGTTCACATGACATGGCAACTATTTCCAATGAGGATTGAATTTCTTGATATTCTTTTTGTAGCGCAGGATTAGATTTTAGTTTTTCTTCAATGGTTCGTCGTTCTGATTCACTTAGTTCATCCAGTGCATACGCCATTAAATCTATGTCATTGATACTCATTTCACACCACCATTTTCTGGAATTAATGATAGGCGCAACGATTTTAATGCGGCAAGTGCGCGAGATTTTACGGTGCCTTCGGGAATTTCGTATTTGCTGGAAATTTCGCGATAACTTAATCCCTCAAAATAACTGGCATTTATTATTAATGCGTGGTTTGAGGATAAATTTTCAATTGCCAAACGTGCACGATTATGTTCAGTTTGCCGAAATGGATCGTGATCCGTTGACGTGTTTTTTTCTTGAGATTGATTCAATTCGCTTTCGTTTATATCACCGTGAATGTCATATTTTCCAAGTTTTCTCAATTTGTCTATTGCTCGGCTCCGTGTTCTTAATAATAGCCAATTTTTTACCGAGCCCTTGTCTGTATTATAGCTTTTCACTTTTTGCCAGGCTTCAATGAATACGTCATGGATCAGATCTTCAGATTCTCTTCGATTTTTCAATATTTGCATGGCAATCCCCATCATATAAGACGCATATCGATCATATAAAATTGATAGAGCTTGGGAATCACCCTCTACCAATCGATTGATCAGTTGAATATCTGAATCATCTTCCACGCTTGGACTTTTTTGTTCCATATTATGTTAATACCAGTTTTACAGTGCATTGTTATTGGTAACGGAATGAAAGGTATAATCACTTAATGGGTAGCCGACCTTATTAACCTTAAAATATTAGCGGTAATTTGCTGGCTGTTGTTAATCAATAAAATACCTCATTGTGATAATAATACGCTTGAATGCCAGTTTCGGATTATTCTGCTGTGTGAGATTGCGCATAATAACGTCAATTAAATTAACAAGTGCTTGATTATATACACAAATAATAGCTTATAATATTAGTGAGAAAAGATGATAAAAGATTATTCAATATTTAAATATCTCATAATGCTTCTACTCGTGACCTTAATTGTTGCATGTGGTGAGGATGAGGATGAAGAAGTGAAACCTGTTAACAGTAACGCACTTACCGTTGCAGATGCCACGGTATTAGCAGTTGACAGTACAGAAACCGATTTACCGAAATACCAATTTGCTGATGAAAGTGATGAAAAGCTTTTTTATTTTGCAGCAGAAGTGGATAAGTATTATGCGATAAAAAGTACCTATGTTGAATTTGGAAGACCGATTGAAATTGGTGATTTGTTATTAAAATATTCTTTAATCTCTAGCGATGGATTAACGGAATTCGCTGCAGATGATCTCTCAAGTCAATTTAGTCCCTCCGGATTAGTTATTAAGGCAAAAGAGACGGGTAATTATTTTGTTAAAGTCAAAACTGATGGTATGCAAAGCAATACCGCTGAATATCAATTCCAAGTGGATAGTTATATTGGTGATTCATATAGCGGAAATAATACGGTGGAAAAAGCCGTCAGCATAAGTGCACCCACAACACTAACAGGATTAGTCGATTTAAAATACGAAAAATGGTTTTCCTTCGAAGTCATAGCAGATTCACAATATCAAGTTAAATTCACCAATACCACGTGCAAAGGCAAAGACCGATCAGGATTTGAGTTTGCAGTATTTAAAGCAGATAAATCTACTGAGATAGTAAAAGGCGCAGAAGTGCGAACTTCTCACGATTGTGCATCTGGCTCATTCACAGCAACAGAGGATGAGACGGTGTATTTAAAACTGTTTCAAACGAATATTCCTCGCTGGAACGAAACCTACGATGTGGAGCTGACTTTGCAATAAAGGTGAGAAGCATTTAACAAAGGTTTGGAACGATGAGTGGTATAGTTGATCGAATAAGATTACGTGAGTAAACAATAACTTACGGAAAGATTAAAAAACAAACGATCAATATAACACGACTCTTTCAAATTTGACTAAATTGGTGACATGACTATGACGCTTTTTTTGCGCCGTTCTAAAATATTTCTTGTTTTAATTGGTATTGTCTTAACATTTGATGTTTTGGCTACTCCTAAGCCGAGGATCGTGGGTGGCGAAGAGTCTTCCATAAACCAATGGCCATTTATGGCAGCTTTGATGCTCAAAAATGTAGGCATTACCGTGGCGGATAATAATTTTGCTGCGTTTTTTATGACGGGTTCTCCTCAAAATTTATTTTCCGGAAATTTGGTTAACTGTGAAAAGGGATTTGATGTTTGTCAAAACGCCACTGACAAGATATGTTTAATTGAACGAGGGGAAACCTTTTTTTCAGAGAAAGTACAAAATTGTCACGCGGGTGGTGGTATTGGAGCCATTATATATAACAATGAGGAAGATCATTTTTTTGGAAATTTAGGCGATGAGGGTTCACGAATTCCTGCGGTCAGTACCAGTAGAGAATCAGGGCTTGCGCTTTTGAATTATCTTGATCAATCCGTTAGTTTTGGTTATCGATCAGATAGTCCCGAAAACAGTTTTTGTGGTGGTAGTTATATTGGGCAGCGTTGGGTCGTTACTGCTGCGCATTGTGTGGAGGATGCATTAGTAGAGTCTTTGGCGATAAACATCGGTGGGCATGATCTCGCAGAAAATCAAACGAATGTCATAGATGTGGAAAAAATCATAATTCATCCAGATTATAATTCTGCCATTGTTGGGAATGACCTTGCGTTGTTGTTGTTAAAAACTGAACCTCAAGGTGTCGAAACCATTAGCCTTGCAGATGAAACACTGTTGACAACGGCAATAGACGAAGGCGCTAGCGTAACGGCATTAGGCCGGGGGCAACAAGAAGCGCTTAACTTTGGTGAAATTGGATCGCCTTTTTTCGGAATTGCAGAGTTATATCAAACGGATATAACATTAGTGTCAAGAGATGCATGCAACGATGGATTTAACACGTATTTATCTGATCACGCATCACTAACAGATTTAGTCACACCAGATATGGTTTGTGCCGGTCATTCTACTGGAGAAGTCGGAACTTGTTTTGGGGACAGTGGCGGTCCGTTAATATTAAATCGTGATGGTGAAAATTATCTAGTCGGTTTGACTAGTTGGGGTTTTGGATGCGCGCAGCCAGAATTGTTTGATGTATTTACACGGGTACCGTTTTTTAAATCCTTCATTGAAGAACAGATATTAATAAATCAAGATGATACAACGAAAAGAACAGGCTCTCAAAAAATTAATGATGATGTGTTTATAATTGAAGATGAAGGCTCGGGGCTGTTTTGGATATTGTTTGTTGCGCCAATATTGATTTACTTTCGAATTAAATAACTGTTGGGATTATTAACGAATCGGAAAAAAGGTATACCAAACGATTTAATCCACGTCGTAAATACCTCCAAGTAGACTTGAAGACAACGTCCCTGTTGTCCACAGGATTAAACCGTTTGGTATACCTTTTTCCGATTCGTTAGTATAGATAAATAGATGAAATGGAGGTTCACCTAAGGGAATATTGTGGTGTCATAACTGGGTTGATCTAATATGTATGAATTATTTTATGGATTAAAAGCAAAACCATTTTCTGTCGTGAATGATACGAAGCATTATTTTGAATCGAATTCACATAAACGCGCTCGTGTCCATATAAACTTTGGATTACAACAAAAAGATAGGATTATGCTGCTGACCGGTGAACCCGGTTGCGGAAAATCCTCCTTAGTCAATATTGTTCTAAATGATTTCAGTGGTAAAGGCATTGAAAACGCAAAGTTTTCTGCAAAAGAGATTCATGGTACCAATATCTTAGAAAAATTTGTAAGCGCATTCCAGCAGCCCACAAATTATGCTTCCGAAAACATCACCATTAAAGATTTAAAAGCGTTTTTTGACTTATTTCTGTCACCCAAAAAGCAATGTGTCATTGTCATTGATGATGCTGATCAACTTACAAATGTACAGTTTGCAAAGTTATTTGCTTTTTTGTCATTTATTAAAGATTCGCCGCTGAAATTGCAATTTTTATTAGTTGGGAACGAGTCACTAGAAATTAACTTTTTCGAAGCAAGAAAAAAAGTTGAGCACCATCACACTTGTTTATCATTTCAATTACACAATTTTTCTGAAACGGATACTAAGGGTTACATCATAAATCAATTGAAACTAGTCGATTGGAAAAACGATCCTAAAATTGATGAAGTGGTTTATACTGATGTTTATGAATTATCACAGGGAAACGCAAAAAAAATAGCTGATTTAATTGATAGATTATTTACTCAAGCGATGTTGCTAGAAAATCATGAGATTCATAGGCAAGATTGTCAAAATTTATTTTCAGAAGACTTAAATAAACTGGATGATAAAAAACAAACGGAAGCGGACGTACAAGATTATCCAATTGTTGCAGTCGAAGAGAATAAATCAAAAAGTGCTTGGTTCAGTAGGAAAAATTTCGTAACCATTGCAGTTGGATATGCCACATCAATGCTATTAGTTTTTGGTGCATTTCAACTTTGGAATATGAGCAGTGACAATGTTGTTCAAACTGATCGCCCCCATATTCCAGATATTCCCGTCAGAGGGAGTGGTCACTCGAAAGAAAAGGAAGAAATACCCTCCAATCAAATAATGGCAAAGCTGGAAAAAAGCGAACAAGACACGTCAAGTTTACAATCGATGGAACCCAATTCTCTCACATTGTTAACCGATGATATGGTCGTAAAAAAGGATGCAGATACTCCTGAAGTCGTAAATTTGGAACCAGAACAACCTGAATCCACTCCCGAGCCGACTAGCATTGCTTCAACTGAAGTAGTCGATAACAATGAAGTTGATGTATTTTTTAACACAGAATCAATCAATAATGTAATATCAGAACCGGATGCTGACCCTGTTAGACCAAGTGATTTTGAAAATTCAGCGATGCTCGCAGAAATTCCGCAAAATACAGTAGATCAGTCCCCAACATTAGCGCCAGTCAATATTTTTGCTGAGCCTGATGATGATGGAAATTTATCCTTTGAGCAATTACCCGAGCCGGAACTAAATGAAATTTCGTTGAATCGTTTAGTTGCACAATATGCTGTCGCATATCAATTCGGTGATTTAGCGCTACTTGGTAAATTATTTAGAGATGAAGTCAGGTCAAATGATATTAACAATAAATCAGAGCTGGAAACGGAATATAAAAAACTGTTTGATAAAACCTATTTACGTCGATTAACGCTTCAGGATGTTGAATGGAGTATTGTTGGGGATGAGTTATTGGGTGAAGGCGTATTTAACGTTTCATTTAAAGAACGTGCTACATCCCAATCCGGAAAATATACCGGAACAATTGTATTTCACGTGAAAAAAGAAAACAAAAAATATCAATTTACTGAGTTATATTATAATTACGAAAAGTTATAATCCCTTGGGCCTGGACTTTTTAAGTACATTTTCCAATGCAACATCTAAAGTAGGGAAGGCAAATTCAAATCTTGCTTTAAGCAGTTTTTCTGGAATCACTCGTTGACCCGTTAGTAACAGTGTAGACATTTCTCCAAACATTTTCTTTAACATAAATCCAGGCATAACAAATAAAGTTGGCCGCCTTAAGGCTGATCCCAATGATTTGGTGAATATTTTATTTGTCACGGGATTGGGTGCGGCTGCGTTAAAAACACCGCTTAATGATTCATTTTTTAACAAGAAATGGATGATATTGATGAAATCATTAATATGAATCCAGGACATCCATTGTTTTCCATTTCCTAAGGTTGCACCTAAACCGAGTTTAAAAGAGGGTAACATCTTTTTTAGAAAACCATCATTGTTGGCCAGTACCAATCCCGTTCTTAAAATACAAACTCTGGTATTAAACGCCTTTGCTCGAACCGCTTGCATCTCCCATGCAGCACACAATTGATGAGAAAATTCATCGTGTGGATTACTGAGTTCATTTAATTTTCTATCGCCACAATCGCCGTAATAACCCACGGCTGAGCCACTGATGAGTACCTTTGGAGCGACTGATAAGCGCCCAATCAATTCGACGAGTTTTGTCGTTGTTTCAATACGACTTTTCCAAATTTTACGTTTTTGATCCTTCGTCCAACGTTTATTTGCAATGGGTTCGCCGGCTAAATTAATGACAATATCGATTTTTTCGTTTTTATCAATTTGATCAAAATTGGAGATTAAGTGCGCATTGTAGCGTTGAAGTGGCTTGGCTTTGCGCGGATTACGGGTTAACACGATAAGATCATGACCCTGATCATGGAAAGTTTTGCTGAGCGAGCGACCGATTAAGCCTGTTCCACCGGTGATTAATATTTTCATTAAATACTAGTTTATAAACTTGTATTGATTTTGCAAGATTATAAAGATATACCTGTTAATATGTTAAGTGCTGGGTTGTTTTTCGATCATTTTGTCTTAGAATCTAAAAATTTTGGTGTAATATTGTTAATTATTTTTAATATAAATCGGAGTTATAAAAAATGAAGGGCCTTTTTTCTGTTTTGTGGTTAGTTGTGTTTGTTTATTTATCGGGTTGTTCCAGTAGCGACAGTGGAGGTGGAACGACAGCAGCAGTAAATTATGATGGAATGAAAACAGCTGTGGAAATTACGGATGCTAATGCAAAAACGACTGTGACTGATACATTAAAAAATTCTACTACAAGCGGTGATGCTAGTGGCAAAGGATTTACCAAGGCCTCAAGCGCGATATCTTTTTCAAAACCAATAGCGCGTTTAAAGGCAGATATTCAGTCAAAAATTACAAGTAGGGAATCCATTGGAGGTACTACAAATGGTACGTGTGGTGGAAGCCTCGTTTCCTCTGGAGACTTGAATCCTGCAGGTGATTCATTTTCGTTTTCTGTGAATGCAACATTTACTGATTTTTGCGATACTGACAATACAACCCTAAATGGATCAGTATCCATGTCGGGATCAATAAACTCTACAACATTTGTAATGACCTATAATGCGGCGTTTACTAACTTTACTGCGGTGGTAGATGCGGGTACTGAATCTTATACCATTGATGGCAGCACAAGCGGAGTTTTTGGATTAAACTTTTTAGAATCATCTACCATCAGCACTTTATCTAATATTAGTGTCAAGGATAATATTTCTGGTGTGACATATTTCATGGAAAATCATAAATTAGAAATTACGACAGACGCATCTGGTGGTCTTTTCAGTGCGACTACCGATACAACTTACAGTGGTCGTTTTTACCAATCCGATAAAGGTTATATCGATATAACCACAGTAACGCCTTTCCATCGTACATCTAATGCAACGTATCCAGAATCAGGTAGTGCGAAATTTACGGGATCAAATGGTGCTGTTGTTACTCTCACAGCGACAGATTCAAGTCAGTATTCGTTGGAGACCGATACCAATGGTGATGGCACTGCAGAAAGCACTGAAACCGGTGCTTGGTCTGATTTGGGTGTAGGGTTGTTTACCAGCAGTTTGTAAATTAACTTTTTAAAAATTAAAGCCCCAACTATCGGGGCTTTTTTTCTAGGTCATCATAAACTTGCTGCAACTGTCATCTGTATTTATAATTCTCCAAACCGATTAGATTGGAGTTGAGAATTATGAGAAAAATAGTCAATCCACAACGCTTTTTGCCACAACAAGTTTTTTCTTTCACAAAATCAGTACTATTCAAAATCAGTCAGTTCGGCTGTTGTCTACTATTAGGGCTGTTTTGTTTCAATTCTCACGTGCTGGCAAGCACATTGTCTTTTAACGGAAAAAATATAGATTTTTCCGGATACGTGACTGGCGGTAGCCACTACATTCAACATCCTTCTGGTAACAATAATCATGTTGGCACAGTATTAAACGATGTATTACTTAACATTGGTAGTGTAAATTCAACAGCCAAACCTTTTTCTTTTTATGCTGGTGTTGGGGTTTTGCAACAACAAGATTTTCAAAATACCCGAGAACCATTAGCGCCCCTTTCAGTGGGATTGCAATATGGTTGGTTTGGTTTTCATAAAATTAAAAATATGCGTTTTGAAGTAGGGCAATTACCCACAAATTTAGGATATGAGTCTTCAATTAGTGCAGAAAATAAAAATATCTTTCTTGGTGAGTTATGGTCTGTGTTACCAACGTATTATCCTGCGGCTCGATGGAATTTAATTATTCCTAATGCGACATTGTATGCGGAAATCAATAGTAGTAATACCTCAAGTGGGCCTGGGTTTGCATTTGGTGTATTGGGTGATATTAATCAAATCGAATACAAAGCTAATTTGTTCATCGGTGATGAAACCTGGGATACATTTGATTTGGTGCTGAAAAAAGAAATCAGTCAAATTCAATTGGGCTTTAATTTTGACTATCATCACTTGAAAAATTCGGGACCAAATCAAGATGAAAATGCATTTGGTATTGCACTTTATGTTTCGCCTAAATACAAAGAATGGGAGATACCAGTTCGACTTGAAGTGTTAAGTGAAGGCTCCACTGGGATATATGGATACAAAAATGGTTTTAGCTTTACGGTGACGCCGACTTATCATTTTTCAAAATCCCATTATTTTAGATGGGAGTTGTTATATGCACAAGGCAATGCAAAACCGTTTAATGATGATGGCAAAGCAGTGAAAACACAATTTGCTAGTGTATTCCAATTCGGTCTGCGGTTTTAAATACAAGCAATATAACTTGGCTGATTTGTAAATAATTGATCATTAGCAGATTTATTGTTCCATTTATACGCTGGAGCCATATAGGCGATAGTGGGTAAAGATGAATAATTATCTATATAAATCAGTGATTTAGTCTCGTCGTTCGTATTATTTTTGTTTTCTATACAATACTGCAATTTTTAAATCTTTTACGTTTAGCTGCCGTTAACTCCTATTAGTACGTATTCATACATGCACTTACTTGGGAGTGAACACGCTTCATAATGGGGTGCAGTAAAAGATTTAGGTTATTGATAATTGTAATGTTATTTAGGTGACAGTTGATTATGCAAAACGCGACAAACAATAATTCATTAATTGCTGCGGCAACGATAACCGCTGAATTGGGCGAAGTTCGTTCAATTGCGAAATCTATGTCATTAGGCGTTATGAATGCAAAGGCGATTTCATTAAGAGCGGGTGAGAGTGCAAGGGGATTTAAGCCGGTTACGGATTTTATTGATGAAATGGCGCGGGATGTTATGAAATTAATCGTCCATATTTCACGCGAGGCCCATCAGCTATCACAAACTTCCGTAAAACGTAATCATTTACAGAATTCCATGAGACGGTTTTATGAGGTGGTTCGTCAAGATAATACACCTAAATACATTGAATCATTAAATCCAATTTTGGCAAAAATTGAAAAAGAGCAGCAATATCACGATCGGCAATTTATGCTGATTGCATCAAAATTAGAAAACTTACTGGAAGATATTTTGCTTTGTACTCGTGGGGCACATGTTGTTGCGACAAGTTCACGTGTGGAGGCATCGCACACACAAGAGTTTCGGGTGAGTTTGGAAGTCGTTGCAGATGATACGCAGCATGCGACAGAACAAATCAGAAGTCATGTAACACATAGCCAACGTTTATTAAAAGATGTTATTCAACAAATAACCCATAGGTAAGGCAATTGAAAGCGACGAGAATATACGAGCAAGGACATAAATGGATTGTGTTTGGCCGAGATCCTGGCAAACCCGATGGTATTATCGATACCAATCAATATATGATACAAAAAGATGATCGTGTATTGTTGTTAGATCCAGGTGGCATTGAAATATTTTCTTCTATGTTAACCGCAATATTACAACATACCAAGGTTGAATATATTACCGATTTATTCGCATCACATCAGGATCCTGATATTATTTCATCTTTGGGATTGTGGGAACAGGCGCTGCCAAAAGCAAAGTTACATACGCCTTGGTTGTGGGAAAGTTTCATTCGACACTTTGGTTCGCAAAACATAGAGTTTGTGCCAATTCCTGACGAAGGTAGTACGATTGATTTACATGATTTAAAATTACAATTAATTCCTGCCCATTATCTTCATGCGTCGGGTAATTTTCATGTGTATGACCCTGAGGCAAAGATTCTCATGAGTGGCGATGTTGGCGCGTCGTTAGAACCTCCTGAGTCTCCTATGTACGTAGAAAACTTTGATGAACATGTTCAATTTATGAAAGGATTTCATCAACGCTGGATGCCCTCAAATCGAGCAAAACAGGATTGGATTTCTCGTGTTCGAAAATTGGAAATTGATCAAATGGCGCCTCAGCATGGACGAATTTTTAAAGGTGATGATGTCAAACGTTTTCTGGATTGGTTTGAACAGCTGGAAGTTGGTGTTGCGGTTTAAATTAATCAATCGTACTTTCACTTAACAACCATTCTTGCGCATAATTTCTATCTGAAAATAATTTTGCGTTTATTCCTTTCAAGCTGCACAGTAGCGTCACTAAAAAATTACTTCGACTATGATCAGGGTGAAATTCCACAAGTGCAATACGCTGGAATTGAATATCATCAAAAATATCGAGACTAAAAATTATTTTCAAGGTTTGTGATGTTGATAAATCCGGACCTTTTAGCTCATTGATTAAAAGAATAGAATAAATTTTTGTTTGCTGCGCTTTTGTCAATGTACGGTGAATGACTTGGTTCATGTTGATGAAGTTGTACTCACCCCTCGCTGTAGCATGCAAATATTGATTTGCACGCATAACGTCAAACTCGATATGCATAAATTTCCTTACACTTTCAGATTACTACATAATTCAATCGTACTCGGGTGAAGAAATACTTCACACATCTAAAAATTTTACAGACAATGTAAAAACCGTCGTTACGTTGAGACTAATAAAACGCGCGCAAGAATAAAGGCAAGTTGTTAGTTTTTCAAGGTATATTTTTAAATATATGTCTTTATTTCGCTTATGAAAAACTGTATTTTGGATATAGCATTAATGTTGAAACCATTTGTAATTAAATGGGCTTTGTTACACAAAAAAATCTGACAAGCAGTAAAATATCAAAGAATATATTGATGCAAAATGGATTCAAAAAGCTGAATGCAGTGAATACAAATGTAAGTCAATTTAATTTATTTCGCTATAATCTTGCAATGATCTTCATTTTTATAGAAAGGAATATGTAACGAATGAAAAATAAATTCTTTTTGATAATCGCAGTAATTTGTTTGCCCATTATTTGGATTAACGCTTTGGCAAATGAGAAAACCATGTCTCCTTGGGATTTCACATTAAAGTCGGATGCAGGAGCCGTATCATTGAGTGATTTTCGTGGGAATGTGGTTTTACTTTATTTTGGATATACGAATTGCCCTGATGCCTGTCCGACAACACTGAGTCAGTGGTCAAAAGCATTCAAAAAATTAACACCGCAAGAATTAGCGCAAGTGAAGGGAATCATGATAAGTGTGGATCCGGAGCGAGACACACCAAAACGACTGGCTTTGTTTGTGAGTTTTTTTCATGAAAATATAGTCGGTTTGACAGGATCTCACGAGGCGTTAAATAAAGCCACTGCATTATTCGACACTACATATAAAGTGAGCACACATAAGCCTGGCGATAAAACCTATTCGGTTGATCATTCCTTTTTTGTGTATTTAATCGATGGAAATGGAAAAACACGTTATAAATTTGATTTTAGTGCATCGGTAGATGATTTGGTCAAATTGTTGCGAGATACGTTGGCAGAAATCAAAAATCAAGGTTGATTTAACCCGTAAAAACCGAATAATGAGATAATCTTACATTACGACTAACCTTCCCTCGTAAACAAAGGAAACTGTATGAGCAACTTACGCAATCGTATTGAGCAGGGCTTTAAAGGATTTGGTGAAAGTATTTACGATCATAAATTTAAAGCATTATTATTGATGTTAGTTGTTATTGTTGGTTTTGCTTCACAATTACCAAAAATTCAATTGGATACATCCAGTGAAGGATTTTTGCACGAAAGCGATCCTATTCTCACACAGTATAATCAATTCAGATCGCTTTTTGGTCGTGATGAAATGGTGATGGTTTCAATTAAGTCACCGGATATATTTGCGCCAGATTTCTTAACCAAGCTGCAGTCTTTACATAGAGAACTTGAAGACAATGTGCCGTTTTTTGATGACATTAATAGCCTAATTAATGCGAGAAATACGCGTGGTGAAGGGGATACGTTGGTTGTAGAAGATTTGTTTGAAGATATTCCCACTGACGCATCTGAATTAGCCAAGAAAAAGTCATTAGCATTAGACTCCAACTTATATCGTAATTTTATTTTATCCGAGGATGGGTTGTTCACTTCGATAATGATTCGTACCAGTGCGTATTCTGGCGAAACCGCGAGTGATGATGTGTTAAGCGGATTTGAAGATACGGAAATTGATGTGTCAAAAAACAAAGAACGAAAATTTCTCACTGATGCAGAAAATAGCCAGATTGTTAATGTTGTACATGAAATCGTGAAAAAATACCAAAGTGATGATTTTGAAATATATACAGCGGGTTCGCCAGCGGTGGTGGATGCAATTAAACGTTCAATGCAAAAGGACATGCAAACATTCATTAAATTGGCATTGCTGACGATTTCAATTGTGCTGTTCTTGTTATTTCGCCGGGTATCGGGCGTATTATTACCTCTGGTTGTGGTGATACTCACGTTGGTTTCAACAGTTTCCACCATGGCAATGACTGGGACACCCTTTAAATTGCCCACGCAAATATTGCCCTTGTTTTTACTCGCCGTTGGGGTTGCTGCTGCAGTGCATTTAATGGCGATATTCTATCGAAGTTTTAATGAATCCGGTGATAAGCGACTTGCAATTGGTTATGCCATGGGGCATTCAGGCTTGGCAGTGTTTATGACTAGCTTAACAACAGCGGCGGGATTGTTATCATTTTCTGCGTCAGAGGTCGCACCCATTGCGGATTTAGGTGTTTTTGCTAGTAGTGGCGTTATGCTGTCACTTTTGTTTACGTTGATTTTATTACCAGCATTGATCGCATTATTTCCCATCAAACATAAACAAGACGAAAGCACATTAAAGCGTAGTCAATTTATGGATGCGGTGTTAAATAATATTGCAGAAATTTCAGTTAACAACAGTCGCAAAATAATTGTGATATCCGCAATTCTGTTTGTGATATCTCTTATCGGTGTATTACAGATCGGTTTTAAACATGACCCGATGCGTTGGTTACCGGAAAGCTGGGATACCAGACAAGCAACCGAATTATTGGATGTCAAGATGAAGGGGACCGGTGTTTTAGAAGTTGTGGTGGATACGGGAAAAGTAAATGGACTATATGAACCGGAAATAATGAATGCATTAGATAATATGCACACTAAAATAAATAAAATAGTTCAAGGTGATTTGTTTGTCGGAAAAACTGTATCCGTTGTTGATATATTAAAGGAAAGCAACCGCGCCTTAAATGAAAATAAAGAAGAATTTTATGCCGTACCGCAGAACAAAGATCTTATTGCGCAAGAGTTGTTTTTGTTTGAAAACTCTGGATCGGATGATTTGGAAGATTTTGTTGACAGTCAATTTAGTATGGCGCGGTTTACAATTAAATTGCCCTGGTTAGATGCTGCCAGTACTGCACGATTTATTGAAGAGGTCGAAAAGCAATTTTCTGAAGGGTTTAACAATGTGAATAATGTGTATGTCACCGGCATGGGATCTTTATTTACACGTACCATGGATGCTGCGATTGAAAGTACAAAAGTGAGTTATTTAATTGCTGCTGGCGTTATCAGTATTATGATGATTTTTATGTTGGGCAGTGTGAAATTGGGGTTGGTTAGCATGATTCCCAATTTGTTACCTATTTTTGTGGCAATGGGCTTTATGGGTTACATGGCTATGCCTTTGGATATGTTCACTATGTTGATCGGATCAATATCCGTGGGGCTTGTGGTGGACGATACCATTCACTTTTTAAATAGTTTTAGACGTTATCATTTAAAATTTGATGATGTCGATAAAGCAGTTAGGGAAACCATGCTATCGACGGGTAGGGCAATTATGGTAACAACATTGGTATTGTGTTTGGGATTTTTTATTTTCACTGCAGCAAGTATGGAAAATTTAATTCGATTTGGCATGATTACCGGCATGACAATCATATTAGCTTTATTGGGTGATTTATTCCTTGCGCCGGCATTGATGAAATTTATGTATGAAAAAAAGAAACAAAAAGACACATTACAAAGTGCAGCAACAGGAGCCTAAGTATGAAATTAGCCATTGGTTTGATTTGTTTTTTCGTTATGTTTTTTTTAAGCGTACCAAACTTGGTTGCTGATGATGCGAAAGCACGAGAGATAATGGAAAAAGTGGATGCCCGTGACGAAGGGGATAACCGAACATCAGATATGGAAATGATATTGATTGATAAGCGCGGCAAAAAAAGAATCCGTAAAATTCAATCCATGAATAAAGACTTTGGTAAAGATACTTATCGATTGATGTTTTTTTTACAACCAGTGGATGTAAAAAATACCGGTTTTTTAACCTATGATTATGATGAAGCAGACAAAGATGATGATCAATGGTTATATTTACCTGCGCTGAAAAAAACGAAAAGAATATCATCAACAGATAAAAGTGGTAGTTTTATGGGTTCTGACTTTTCCTACTCAGATATGACAGATAGAAACTTAGAAGATTATGACTTTACATTAAAGAAAGAAATTAGCGTCAACGGAAAAGATGCCTGGGTTATAGAATCGATTCCACGTTCACGGGATGTGATAGAGGAAACTGGGTACACCAAAACCTTAATCATTGTTCGCAAGGATAATTACGTGGTTATTCGAGCTGTTAATTGGATGAAAAGCACGAATAAACTCAAATTTATGGAAATTACAGACTTGGCCTTAATTGACGGCATTTGGACAGCAAAAGAAATGCAAATGACGACGAAAAAAGGTAAACAAGTTCAACATAAAACAATTTTGAAATTTAGTGATATTAAATACAATCAGGACTTGAGTGAATCGGCATTTACCATACGTCGATTAGAGAAGGGCAGTTAATTTTATATGAAGCGAGCCTTGGCTGTTAAAACAATCTTTTTAATGTTAAGCCTAGCATTTTCTCACAACAGTTTTTCAGCAGATAGTACTAATGAGAATCAACAATCCATAGATGATGTTTTACAGGGTTTTGACGAACCTGCAATAAAGGATTCCTCTGAAATTGATCAAATCCTGGAAGGGTTTGATTCGTCAACGCCAGGTGAATCAAATTCGATTGATGATGTGTTAGGTGGTTTTGATCAACTCAATTCTAAAACAATTGAAAGTGATCCTGAAAATATTGAAACTCCACGTGCTTGGGATCTTATCAATCTTTTTTCTATTAGCAGTTCCTATAATTTTCAACACAAAAAGCCTGAGACTAATCAAACCGATTTTCGTGGCTTATCTCGATTAAAATTAAAACTTCAACCTGAATTCCGATACCAGTTTAATAAACGATGGGACACCGTCATCAGTGCAAGTGGCTTTTACGATTTGGCATATCGAATCAATAGTAGGTCCGATTATACATCACAAGTACTTGATGCTTACGAATGGGAAATGGAAGTTCGAGAAGTCTATTTAAGAGGTACGATCACATCAAGTTTAGATATTAAATTAGGTCGACAAGTGGTTGTGTGGGGAAAATCAGATTCCATTCGTGTGGTTGATGTGTTAAATCCATTGGATTTTAGAGAACCAGGTATGGTGGATATTGAAGATTTACGATTGCCAGTAACAATGGTGAAAACCGACTATTATTTTTCAGATTGGAATTTGAGCGCCATGCTTATTCCTGAGGTTCGTGAAAATAAGCGTCCCGCATTTGGTAGTGATTTTTATTTTGGTAATCCGAATCAACCACCCTCTGAAGAAAATGAGCCAGAATTTGGGAGTTTAGAATATGCACTTGCATTAATTGGTACATTTTCTGGTTGGGATACCTCGTTTCATTTCGCATCAGTTTATGATGATACGCCTTACCTAACACAAGATAATACGTTGGATTATAGTCGATTAATGCTATTTGGTTTTGCAAATAATGTTGCCTTGGGAAATTGGTTACTTAAATCAGAGTTGGCTTATCTCAATGGAATTCTGTTTAATCAATTACCAGATGAATACAACCGTGCTGATGTCATGTTGGGAGTGGATTATTCAGGCTTCACAAATACGACATTATCGGTTGAAGCCGTTACCAGACGAATAACTAATTACGATAATGTTTTGTCTATTCAACCTAATTTTGTTGAAAAAGATGAGGGCCAAATTGCGTTTCGATACAATGCCAATTTTTTAAGGGAAAAACTGGATACAACTCTGCTTATTTCACTTTTGGGTTATACTCTGGAAGACGGTGCGTTTTATCGGGCAAGTTTGAGTTATGAGTTAATGGATGCGATGTCGATTTTGTTTGGTTTTATTGTTTATCAATCTGGGGATAGTCAATTGAGCAAAGTCGTGGCCAATAATGATCGTGTTTTTATGGATTGGCGTTATAGTTTTTAATCTAACCCGCATTTCTCACAGGATTCGCGGATTCTAATTTCTGCGCGATAATCTCGCGACCCTGTGAGAAATGCGGGCTAGCCTTGGTCCAATCCCCAGCATATTATTCCTTCATACGTTGTAGCACAACTATATTTATTGCCAGCCCGAACCTCAATTGGATCAATAATGGAACTGGGTACATTGAGTTGGCCAGCCGAATTATCTCCCCAACATTTTATTATCCCTGGATTATCACCTTCATAGATAACAGCACAGCTATGTGTCGTTCCTGTACTTAAGTCACCAATATAGCCTGGTTGTGTTAATGGGGGTGGTGTAGATTGTCCAGAGGAATTGTCTCCCCAACATTTAATTCCATCAATATCGGCAGCGCACGTATGTTTGTCACCAGTGCTAACATGAAATGGATTATTTAAATTGGATGGTATATTCGTTTGGCCGTTACTGTTATTTCCCCAGCATAAAACTCGTGAACTTCCATTTAATTCATTATCTACAACACAAATGTGCCCGCCATCACTTGCACTAATAAATTCAACATTTGTTATCGGTGGAGGATTAAGTTGACCAAAATCATTGTTTCCCCAGCACTCAATTGCAATATAGTTATCAACCGCACAAGAAAAACCGTTTCCAGATGCCATAAGAAATGGATCGGTTATTTCCGGAACATTGCTGACTTGACCAAATGTATCATCTCCCCAACATTTAATTTCCCATACGCCAAAAAGCGGGCCGGAAAAGTGGGTATCTGCCACACAAGCGTGATCCAATCCAACGCTGACTTCATTAGCTTCATCAATCTGAGGAATTTGGGAGACTAGTCCATAATTATCATCTCCCCAACAAATCGTGCCATCTTGTGAATCAACTAAACATGCAACGTTAGATGAAACATCAAATGAATAAGGTAAGATGGACTGTGGTGGTAACAGTAGATTATCTAGAATCTGAATAGGTTTGATCCAGCAAGATGGTCCATTGTCATCTATCGCACAACTAATATTACTGCCAGCACTGATTTGTGTTGGATTACTGAGAACGGGAACATTGGTTTGGTTATCTGCTGTCTTTCCCCAACAAATAGCGCCATTGTCATCTATTGCACAAGTATGAAACTCGCCAGCGCTAACGGAAGTGGGATTTGATAGTGAGGGAATGGATATTTGTCCGTAAGAGTCGTCGCCCCAGCAATTAACTTGATTGTTTGCCAATGCACAAGTATGCATGCCTCCCGCGCTTAGTTGAGTCACATTTGTTAACGATGGCGGAAAATATTGTGAAACGATTTGAAGATTGCCCCAGCAGCTTATGCTGTTACCATCGAGCGCACAAGTGTGAGTTAATCCAGATGCGACCAGTTTTGGATTAGTTAGGTTTGGTACATCAGTTTGACCAAGATCATTAGCACCCCAGCATGAAATGCCATTGTTATCCAATACACACGTATGAGAGCCACCTGCACTGAGTTGAATCGGGTTTTGAATATTATTTGGAATTAATGACAATTGGTTTTGGCTGTCATCGCCCCAGCAGGATACGCTACCGGAACGAATAACACAGCTGTGTTTATCGCCTACAGATACTTGAGTGGCATCTGAGAAAACTGGATTGGTGGATTGTCCATAAGTATTATCACCCTCACATGTCACTTTACTATTATCTATATAACATGCGTGATTTTTACCTGCAGATACAAACGCATTTGCGAGAGGGTTTGGTGGAATTGATTTTTCAAACAGGACACTAAATTCTGATAAGCTGTTGGAGCCACCTGCAATTATATAACTTTGCCCATCACTGCCGATGCGTTTATCACAACGCCAGGTAGTATTGCTTAGTGATAACGTTCTAGAGCAACCACCGACTTGCCAAAGATTACTTAACAATTGATAACGTACATCACCCGTTCCATAATTTGCAGTAACATGATAAGTCGTATCTGCGGTTAATCCAGTGATTTTTATATATTGATTCTCAAATCCAATATTATTAATCAATAATGGTTCTTGTTCATCAACAATAGGAATTGTACGAATGGGTTGAAGATTGAAATTAAAATTGACTAGTTGATTGGATGTTATAGCAAGCAGCATTCCGCCATTATTGTTTGCAGTGTATTCACAAGTATAATTGGATAGATCGTCACTTGTATCAATCAAACATTGATTTGTAAGATTTAATCCTTGTTTAATAGTAAGTGTGTCACCACCGAGAAGTGGGCGAACTAGTAAAACATAGTTTTGATTCGCGATTAAGTCGGTAGTCCAAACATAACTTGTTTTATTCGTCTCAATACTGATATCTATTCCTTGTGTGTCATCAGATGTGTAAGGGTGGTATTGTTGATAATTTAAAGTGAATACACCACCTCGTGTTGTTAAAGAACCATCAACCGCAATATAGATTTTTCCATTGTCATTCACCAGAACTTTACATATTTCTGAGTTGGGTAATGCAGCACATTGTAAGGGATTTGAGCTTCCACCTGTATCGTCGATAATGTCATTTGCTACATCATACTGAAGGTTGGTACTGCTTTGTTTAATACGAATGAAGTAGTTTTCATTGGGTGTCAGGTTCTCAATAACATAATAACTTTTCCCCGTTCCCACAGTGCCGTTTGATAGTTGTTGGATGAGGATAGGGTTGTCAAATGTTCCTTGATTGGTTGGGGTGAAGGTTGTAAAGCTAGATGTAAATGGCTGCGATAAAGTATTTCCTACGGCGTCACGAATGCTTGTTGGTATAGAGACTGTGTATGTTTCGGCAAATAATAAATTGTTGTTCGGAGTTAGAGTGAAGGTAATGTCATCGACAGTGTTTACGGAAAATTGAACTGGTGAAGATGCGCCGTTGAGCAGTTGAATGTTGTTTATGGAATTAATATCCATGGTTTCAGAAAATTCAATATTAATGACGTTGTTTAGTCCTACGTTTGTTTGATTGTTTGCAGGAACAATTTTTACGACGGTTGGGGCAATAGTATCAATTTGGATTGTTGTAGACACTTCAGTAGAGGTTAGACTTTCCCCCTGTGTATTAATGGCGGTAACAACAAAATAGATCTTTTCGCTTTGCGTGGGTAATTGGAGCGTGTCAATATCGATGGATGTGTCTTCTGTTTCAATTATTTCAATTGAACTGTCCGTCTGAAATAAATCAGGATCAATATCTGCAGTAGTTGATTGATATATTCTATAATAACTTGCATTCTCAACTGCTTGCCAATTTAGTTTTAGTCTGGCTTGATCATCCACAACATTCACATTGTCGGGGGATATTGCTTTAACAAACACTGTTTGGGTTGACGGCGTGAACAACAAGTTGTTAGTCGTAAATACTTTTCCTTCAAATGTAAAACCTATTTTTTTACCATCTAGGCTGATAAATGGGCTTTCACCTTTTGCGATTTCTACTTGATTGTTATTGATGAGCTCCCTTAAATAAATGCTTTGTTGAAAAGCGTAAACTAAATAGCGAGAATCATCGGACAACGTAAACTGATAATCACCGTTTTCAGTGCTAGATGTGGTGATTGTCTGAATTTGCTCTTTATTTCGATTAAAATGAAATAGCGTAATTTTGTTTTCGACTTTTTCTGAGTAAACAACATGTGTCGCATCTTGGTTGACACTAAACTGAAATTCAGCATTGCTTTGAGATAGTGTTTTTGATTCTCCGGATTCCATCTCAACAATTACAAGTTCGTTATTACTACTTTTTTGTAATATGATAAATTTTCCATTGCCACTGAGTTGATATTTTAAAACATCATCAGTTAGGTGTAATAACGAATGAGATAATCGTTTGTAAAGAAACAACCCGCTGGGTTGATTGCTTAGTAGTGATTCGTTGCTGATAAAAGTAATATACCGCGCATCATTTGAAATTTGTGGTGAAAAACTTTCCTTAGTGCTTTCTTGAAAAGTCGCTTCGGGTGGATTTTCTGTTTGTATGAATTTTTCACTGATGCGATGAATCGATTGGCTAATTGTGTTTTTAAGAAAAACATCTCTGACGTTATTCGTATCATTGCTAACAAGATTGGCTGCATCGGAACTAAATACCGAGTATACCCCATCCGCACTTATGTCTGCTTCAGAACTCAGATTTTGTATTTCGCTCAGTGCAAGTTCACCCTGAGAATTTGATTGTACGTTTTCAATTTTATTCGTAATCGTATTTTGTAGAAAAAAGTCTGTTGCGTTATTGTCATCATTATTAATTAAATTTGTTGCTTTTGAGCTAAACAACAGTGCGTTCCCATCTCTGGAAAAAGACAAACCTAAACTTTGATCGTTTGCTGTTTCTCCATCGATGCCTAAATCTATTTGAATCGGTGGTGTTACATCACTAACGGCGTACATGATTAATCGAATGCGAGCAACTTGACCTCTTCTCAAGGGATTGACACGATACTCACCTCGATAGGTTTCTTCCCCTAATAAACTGGCATTGGCATTTACCACCAATGGAATGTTAACTGGAACGGTAATTTTTTTCGCTTCAGTTAATAAGGTCGTGTCAACGCGGGCAATATTTCTGCCGTCAGTATGTGAAATGCGAATAATTAGTTGATCATATGCAGTTGTTTCGTCTCCTTCTGCTCTGGCAGTAACTGATTTAGAATGTAATGTTGCAGTCGCTGGATTTACATTTATGTAGGCTGAAGATTCTTGGTTTTCACAGCTAGCCAGAAAAATGAGGCAAAACAGCAAACTAAATAATTTAAGTGTTAATGTGTTAATACGATTCATTGACTTAAAACTCTTTTCTGGCGCCGAGGGCAATTGTGTACTGTTGATAATCATCAACAAATTGTTGAGATTCATAGGATAAAAAAGCTGAAATTCCTTTGGGCAAAATAGTTGAAATTCCAAAGGCAATGTTTAAAACACCTTGATCGCGATTGCCGGTTTTAAAATTGATGTCGGTATTATTCGTATCTGCGATGAAAGCGGCATTAACAGCATCACTTTCATTGATAAATTCTTGATTCCAGCTGACAGACAATTGTGGCATTAGTATGCCAAAGGATGTGCTAATGGCTTGTCGCCACGCAATACCAGTATTAAATTGAATACTGTTAATAGTCTGTTTTGCAATGGATAATTCAAAGCCCGTTGGTGCACCATTCGCGTTAGATTCGGTAAAAGAGTCGATGCTAGAATTGCTATAACTGAGGTTTGCGATAAAACTGATATTGTGCCCATTATTCCAGTTTTTATCATATCCGGTACCGACACTTAAACCATAAAACTGGCTTTTAGGTTTACTTTCTGCGGTAAAATTGACTGCGTTTAGCGCGCTTAAATTAAAATTAACGTTTCGAGATAATTCAAATGCCCTACGTCCAAAACTGAGTGTGGTATCAATATACCAATTGGATTTGATGTTGTAGTTGCCATAGGTTACAAGCGTTGCTGCGCTGTTATCTAACTTGCCACCATCATTAGACACATCCATTGAGCCGCGGGCGTAACTAATTGCAGCACCGGCAAAGCTTTTGTTTGTGATTCGATAATCCGCACCCATTAGTATTTGTTTGGTATTTCCTTCAAAACCTGATTCAGTTGATGTGTCAGATTGTTTTGAAATAACAGCACTACCAGTAACGAATCCACTTAACCGTTGATCAAACAGTCCACCAGTTTCATTGGGATTGTTATTTTTTATATAACTTGGCAATAAGTTTCGGAGAGTGTATCGCTGCGAAAATCTTTGACTTTTAGCGCGACGACGCAATGCTGATAGTCGTTTGCCAATCCCTTTAAAGGATGCAGTTGGGGAAATTTTTCGCGAAACCACTGTGCTCGTGCTGTTAATTTTAGGCGAAATTGCCTGATACATTTTTTCGATTTCAGCGGAGACGTCTGCATTATTTGTATCTGCTTGGTTTAATACATAATTAAAGGTTTCCCATAATTCTTGTCGTCCTGGAACTTGCTCTCTTTCTTCCCGCGTTAACGCATCCAATCGGGTAAATGCATCTGATGCATTTTTTATGGTTGAGGCTTCTGGTGAATCAGCAGGGGTTGTTAGTTCTAGGTCAATAATTTGTGTATCAGCATACACGATTGTATTGAAAGCTGTGACCAAGAGAATGGAGATACCAATTGGTACCCAAAAGAATATTCGCATTATTGACTATCCTGAAAGAGAATACATGTAATCCGTATTAAACCTAAAGCCTAAGGTTTCAAAATTTTTCGGTAAAAAAACCTTCCACTGCTTGATTTATCCTTATATACAGCAACTAAAGCTTTTTTTCTCGAAATATATTGAAACGTTAGGGTAAATTCACAAATACCAAATTATTAAGGTTTGCCAGTTACATTTGTTCTATTTGAATAATAGTCCAAATAGACTACGTTGCTTGTTAGCTAAATCACATGACGTTATAGAATAAATGTTAATTCAGCTAACAAGCTATTTAATTTAGGTTCTTGGAACAAAAAAGAATTGTCCGGTTTCATGGCCAGCATGGCGAATTGGGGCGTATTCAGGCGTTTGAATTTCTCCAGACCCTGTATTGACTACTTTACTCACATCTCGGTATAAAGCATAACCTTGTAAGATACCTTTGTTTTCATTTAAGGCATTTAAGAATGCTTTTGCAAAAATGGAATGTTTGCCACCACCTTCGTCCAATACCGGTTGAACACCTCCAGAAGTTAACACCGTTCTGGATTTACTTTTCGTCATTAATTGAATCCATTTCTTTTGTATTTTGGTTGGTACACCAGTATCAATCCTAGGAACAGATGTTCGTGATAATGTACCTGAATAACAGGAATCCGCTACAACCATAATGTGTTTGGACTTCATGGTGTTGAGTAAATCGGTGATTCGAATATTTGAAATCCAATTTGCTGCGTTATCGCTTTCGGCATCAACTGGTAACCAATAGCCTTGGTCATTGACTTTATCTAGGTCACCGTGGCCAGCATAGTACACAAGCAAATTGTCTTCCTTATTTAGTTTTTTACTTAGCTTATGTAATGCAGACAATATTGCGTATCGATCAGCGTTAATCAGTAACGTAGTTTTAAATCCGTATTTGTCTGTGAGGATTCTTGCGGTTTCTTCGGCATCAAATACCGCTGTTTTTAAATCTTGTAAATTTTTGTACTCGTTGTTACCTATGACTAGCGCATAGTACTGTCCAACAGTAATATTTCCCAATTCACTTTTTAGTGTCGTTTGAATTGGTTGGGTATTAAGTATTGGTCCCGATGGGGAAGAAATGATGAAATCCAATACGGCAGATTTATTATGTTTGTCTATGGCCTCGAGTTTTACGGGGATAGTTTTCGCATTAATTGGTATTGGGATACGGAAGCTGCTGTCAGGTCGCAAGAAGACTCTGGATTGATTGTATCGAAACATTTTTAAACCAGCAGGCGCATTTACTTTACCATAAATTTCTTGTGATTTTACTGGTGAACGCAACAATACGCTGGGTTTCGCGTTTCGTGTAATGGCGAGCGGTGGATCAAGAATTTCGATTGTTGGTCCTGATAGGGCAAGTTGTTGCTGCTCTACTGCGACCATTTGTTGTCGATAATTTGCGGTTTCTGTTTTTAATGCTGCGATGAGTTGACCCTGTTTGGCAAGATCCGCTTTTTTTGCTTCTAATTTTGCAAACATATTTTTTATGAGTGCTTGCACTTCGGCTGGTGCAAGACTGACACGTGTCGATAGGGAGGTATCCGGTTTTTCAATGACAACAACTTGTGTATCGGTAGTTTGTACAGGTACTTCTTTTTCCACGATGACTTCTTTTTCAATAACAATCGTTTTTTGTGATTTTTTCTTACTTTCCTCGAGTGATTTTTTCAGTTTTGCAATTCGTTTTTCGAGGTCTGTCATTTGTGTTTTTGTTGTTTTTTCATCCTTCGAAGCACTGTTTAGTTTTTTCTGAGAATCTTTTAATTGTTTGCGAATGGCATTAGCTTCTTCTTCAAGGCGTTTAACTTCACCTCGTAATGACGTTAATTCTTCGTTTTTTGCAGAGAGCTCTACGGATGAAACATATTCGATTTCGTCAGGTAATCCCGAAGCTTGTCGATAATAATTCATGGCTTTTGCTAAATCTTGTTCTACGCCGAGACCTTTTTCGTATAGGTAACCTAAATTAATTTGAGCACGGGTGAATTTTTGACGCGCAGCTTTTTTGTACCAAAGTGCGGCAACCTCATAATCTGGCGAAACACCCATGCCTTTTTCGTAAATTTCACCCACTTGGGTTTGTGCTTCGGGATCACCCAACCGTGCTGGCTCCATCCATATTTTTAACGCGGTGGCGTAGTCGGCTCTATCAAATGCGACGTATTCACCACCTCGGATTTCACAATCTAGTGCGGTGGTTTTAATAGGCCGCCGGGGAGTAATATATTGGGCAGACCTGCCTAAGCTTCTCACTTGGCCGGGGAGTAAGCAGTCGACGACAAATATTTTGTCTACATTATCGCGGGTTAAGTCGGCACCTCCGGCGACTTCAATATCACGTTTACCATCATCGGGGCCTGTGCTTGCACAACCAATGACAAATACGGAAGAAATGAGACAGATGAGAAATTTTTTCATGATGTTAAACCTGTAGTAATACTGTTAATTACAATTAGTATGACACAAAATCTTACTGTTAATGTGTGATTTGTCTCACAACTGATTATTATGCATTTGGTTTAGTGAATGTTAACGAGTCACTAACGTTTTCTGTAACTCGAGTAAGTCTTTATTTTCTGGTTCGATGATGAGTCCGGTTTTGACATATTCTTCACATTCGTTCCAAGCGCTCACATCACATTTTGCCTTAGCGATATTATAATATTTACCAGCGATGTCTTTTTTACCCTTAATGGCATCTTGATTGGTTGGGTCAATTTCTAATATTTTATTGTAAAGATCATATGCGCTGTCACCCGGCGGGGTGGCCAAGTTTCCAAGAGAATAATAAAATTCTGCCGTTTCTTTAAAGTCTTCAATTTTTTGCAATTGTTTTTCTGATAAATTTAACTGTGGTAAAAGTGGTTTTTTCGTTAAACTTTTCCCTAAATACGCACTAACACCAATTGATATCAAGATGCCAATGAGTATAGCGTAAAACCATCGTGATCGCGTTTTAAGTTCTATACCATCTATGAATTCTTCAACGGTTTTTAGTCGCTTTTCCCGTTCGAATTCAAGTGAATCCGATAATGTTTGCCATTGACGACGATTAAGCTCTTTTATCCGTTTTGGTTTTAATTCAGCATCTCTTGCTTGATTAGCTTGTAAGTTTTTATATGGGTGAACACCAGTTAATAATTTATATGTTACGCAACCCAATGCATAAATATCATCTCGAATATCGGGTTCTCTATGCTCTAACATTTCCAAGCTGGCGTAAGGGGGGGTTAACGCACTTAATGATCCTACGTCAAATACCGTATCATTTTTTTTGCGTTCGGGAACTTGTTTCGCTCTTGCTATACCAAAGTCCAACACTTTTGTTTGATTATCTTTGGTATAGAATACGTTCTCTGGTTTAAAATCAGAATGAATAATATCTTTAGAATGGGCATACTGTAACGCACGACACATTCCTTTAATGATGGGGATTGCTTTGGAGTAGTGTAGGCCTTGTTTGTGGTCTCGAATAACTGCATCTAAGGATTGTCCTTCAAGACATTCCATGGTCATATAGATAGTATCACCATCTCTATCAAAATCGTAAACGGTAATGATATTAGGATGAGCGAGGCTTTGGATTTTGTGAGTTTCTCGTTCTAATACCAAGAGAGATTGCGGATGATGTTTAAATACATCACCCAATACTTTTATTGCGACAAATGGGCTGCGGTTTTTTGCTTCTTGTTTACGTAAATCAAGTGCGCGAAACACAACACTCATACCGCCGGAACCGATTATGTTTTTTAAAATAAATCGATCTTTTAGTATTCCGCCCGGTTTGAGTTCTACCTTTTTGCGTTGTCCTGTATCAAATGGTTGAGTGAAGTCCTTGGTTGTGTGTTCAGTGATAAATGTTGCGTCTGAACTGTTTTCCGCTCGCGTTTCATTTATGGTTTGATAATTTTCTTCAATGCCAGTGGTTTCATCAGTTCGAATAATGGTTGGCGTGTTGTCTGCAACAGTGGTTTGATTGAGATCAGCCAAAGTTTGATTAGAATTATTTTGTGAAGCACTATGCTGGGTTTCCAGCTCACTAATATGTGGTGCAACTTTTGTTTCGTTGATAGCGGCATGGGTTTTTATGTCTGGATTAATTACCGTTTTGTCGTCAGCAACTGTTTCATCGCTTGGGTTAGATTGTTGTAGATTAATATGCGTTGTTTGTGAAGGTTCAGCTGTTGTCGGGTCGCTTATAACGACGGTTGGATCTACTGCATGGTCTTGAATTTGTGTTTCATCTAATATGACAGTTTTATCAATGACTGTTTCTTTTTGTTGATTTATTTTTTGATAAATTTGGGCAGGAATTTTTCCTTCATTGTAAAGAGTGCGAATTTGGTTAACCAATTCTTGAGATAATGTGCCCGGTGAGTCTAGCCATTCTTCTAACTCTTTAACGAGTGTTTGTGCGTCGGGTTTTTTTGCATCATATAAAGAAACGAATGACTCGAGTTTATTCATTGCGGAGGCTTTCTCTATGCTGAGGTTGGTTTGATTTCAAGAAAATGTTTTTCGTATGATGTTAGTGTATTTTCCATAAGCATTGCGACCGTCATTGGACCAACACCACCTGGAACGGGAGTAATCCAACCTGCGTTTTCTGAGGCAGTTTCAAAGTTAACATCTCCCACCAGTTTACCGTTATCTTGTCGATTCATACCAATATCAATGACAATACAACCTTTTTTAATCCACTCACCGGGAATGAGATGAGGTTTACCGACCCCGACTACCAAGATGTCTGCTGTGCGCACATGACTTTCCAAATCTTTTGTAAATCGATGGCAAGTGGTGACGGTGCAACCCGCGAGCAATAGTTCCAATCCCATCGGTCGTCCGACATGATTTGATGCGCCAACTATTATCGCTTGTTTCCCTTTGATGTCATCCATGTCAGTTGTCGACAGTAATTTCATAACACCGTATGGCGTACATGAACGCATGGTTGGTATGCGCGTCGCCAGTCGGCCTATATTATAAGGATGGAATCCATCAACATCTTTTGTCGGCTGAATTCGCTCAATGACTTCTGTCGTGTCGATTTGATCTGGCAAAGGCAGTTGGACCAAAATTCCATCAATATTCTTATTATTATTTAACTCATCAATGATAGAAAATAATTTCTCTTGGCTTGTGCTATCGGGTAAATTATGTGCGATTGATTCGATGCCGAGTTGTTCACAAGATTTTCGTTTACTGCCCACATAAATTTCCGATGCGGGATCTTCACCGATTAAAATAACAGCTAGCCCTGGCGCGCGATTACCTTGAGAGCGGTAATGGTCAATTTTGTTTTTGATTTGCTGTTTAATTGAATTTGCAACGGCTTTTCCGTCGATTATTTGAGCCATATTAGCATTAATTTCCACAATAATTTTAAAATATATGAGTGAACCGACATTCGGTATTGAATATGCTAGTGAATAAATGGATAAATCACCATGTATTTAGTCAGTGAGGAATAATACCCAAAAATGTCCTTTACTGACATAGGAAATTGAATTCATTACGCAAAGAATCAATTGACCTCTCAGCAACTTAGGGGTATTATCTGCGTCCGTTTGATGGACACATATTTGTCACCGGGGTATAGCGCAGTCTGGTAGCGCGCCTGCTTTGGGAGCAGGATGTCGGGAGTTCGAATCTCTCTACCCCGACCATTTCAAAAACAACTAATCCAAAACACCTCTACTGCGCCCGTAGCTCATCAGGATAGAGCATCGGCCTTCTAAGCCGAGGGTAGCAGGTTCGAATCCTGCCGGGCGCGCCAATTAAATCAAAAAAAACACTAAGCTTAAAATCTTAATCTCAATTAAAAAATAGTGATTCGAATCTGCGAAATATAAAGTTGGTTCGATAAATCGCGTGGAAGCGATTTAAACAATGCAAACGCATTGCCCGAAGGGCGAAGGCCATGGATGGTTTGAGTTAATCCTGCCGGGCGCGCCAATTACAAAAATTTAAGGCTTACTCTAAATTCGTGTTTAACTGTTTTTTCTATGTTTAATCCATTCTGATAATTTTGCGAGTATTTATTAATACTGATATATCAAAACGTGCAATACTACGAATTGTTAATTAGAAAATGATGTTAACTTGTTTAAATTTTCGAATAATTTATAAAAGCAATGAACCTCAAATAAATTATTACTTTGATATTTCTTTACGTTCCCGTTCATATTCTTCGTAACTCGTTTCCGTATTTTTCATGCATTCTTCATATAAAGAGGAGCTAGAATATTTTTGACAATTGTGCTTATTCATTGTTTGGATTCCTGAATATATCCCCGCCCAACCACCATTTTTGTTTTTCTTGCTTGCTTTCGTGCTGCATGAACTTAGCGAAATTGCTGATACAATAAAAATTAAAATAAAGTAATTTTTACGATGTAAAGTAAACTGTGTTCTATAGTTTTTTAACTTAAGTGGAAACATATTTTTAATCTCCTTCGTGGAACTTATGTTTGTTCAATTTAGCAATTTAATGCAATGGGATCCCTTTCGTATCAATATATTTTTGGCTAGTACAAAAGTAGGGGGAATATGAAAGAAGGAGTTGTTTAAAGAAGATTTTAGAACGTGCAAGGCTTGGTGATCTTTTTGTGTTATAGCTTGTTTATTAGTTAAAATCATTAGGAATATTCAATTATAGTTGAGTTAGTATTTCCCACAGCAAGATTCATCTTGCTGTGGGTTGTTTGATCTACAATTGTATTCGGATGCTATATTAATTTCAAACCAAATTTATTGGGTCACAGATAATTGGTACGGTGTATTCAAGTCAGTTACTGCGCGAGAAAAAATCCCAATATAGTACTTTCCTACTGTAAGTGTTTGAGAAATAAGATGTGATGATTTTACATTACAACACCCTCCGCTTGATGACACGATTTGGTTAAATTGGTCATCATATAAAATGACTGTGCTATTTGCGGTTGGATGTTTTACGTTTAATGACGTGGCACCTTCAATATCAACATTAAAAACGAAATAATCCTCGTCATTTACAGTGTCATAGTATCCTACAATATCATCGCTGATAACAATGGGGCTTGCATTTTGAAAATTATCATTTTCTTCATGTTGGTCTAAGGGTGTATCTCCGAAAACAGTTCCTGATAAGTCAACACTATACGATGTGGTCATGTCTGTTACATTTCGAGAAAAGATACCAAAGTAATATGTGCCTTTAGGTATAGTACGAGAAATCGAATGTGAAGATTTCACATTACAACATCCACCACTTGAACTGACAATTTCAACAAACTGATCATCATATAAAACAACGGTGCTATTTGCTGATGGATGATTTACATTCATGTAAAATGAACCTAATTCGTTAATAGAAAATGTAAAGTAATCAATATCGTTAACCGTATCAAAATACCCTTCAGCAATATTTTCTCCATTAATCGAAGCAGCATTTGCAAAAATATTATTTTCCTCATTGACATCTGGTGATACATCTCCGAAAACAGTGCCTGATATATCCAATGAGTAGGGTTCATCTAAATCGGTTATGTTGCGGGAAAAAATGCCGATGTAATATGTGCCTTTTGGTATAGTCCGGGAAATCGAATGTGAGGATTTTACATTACAACACCCACCGCTAGAGCTAACAATTTCTGCAAACTGATCGTCATATAAAACTACGGTGCTGTTTGCGGATGAGTGATTTACGTCCATGTAAAATGAACCTAATTCATTAGTTGAAAAAGTAAAATAGTCAACATCGTTAACCGTATCATAATAACCTTGAACTGTATTATTTCCATCGATACTGATTGCATTAGCAAATACATCATTTTGCTCATGTGCATCTGGTGATGTATCGCCAAATACGGTTCCAGCTAAATGAATCTCATACGGAATAGTCAAGTCAGTAACATTACGAGAGAATATTCCTATATAGTATTTACCTTTTTGTAATGTACGAGATATGGAATGAGATGATTTTACATTACAACACCCGCCGCTTGAACTAACAATGGTAGAAAATTGATTATCATACAACACTACATTGCTATTGGCTGTTGGGTGGTTTACATCCATATAAAATGTACCCATGGTGTCGATTGTAAATTCAAAATAATCGACATCGTTTACGGTGTCATAATAGCCGTTGACATCTCTTGTATTTATTAATGTCGTCGCTGTACCAAAATTGTCATTTTCTTCATTGATGTCAGGCGAAATTTGATTGAATACAGTCCCGGAAATTTTGAATGTATACGAAATATCTAAATCAATTACATTGCGAGAAATAACTCCGATATAGTAAGTTCCTGGTGACAATGTTCGAGATATGAAATGTGAGCTTTTAACGCTACAACACCCACCACTTGAGCTGACGATAGAATTAAATTGATCATCGTATAACTCAACAGTGCTGTTTGCCGTAGGGTGATCGACTTCGAGGTAAACTGAGCCTTGTTTGGTAACATTCAGAAGATAATAATCTTTATCGTCTTCTGCATTGTAAAAACCCTTCACAATGGTTGAATCAAAGATTTCATATGCTGTTGCAAATGTATTGTTTGAATCATTTTCATTTATTTGGGTAACGAAAGACACAATTATCTTTCTGGCACGATCCATAGTTGTTGTGCATTGGTTTGAATCTACTGTTTCACATCCTGACCATATTGCGGATAGATTATCTGGATGGGTTGCTGTTAAAGTGACTATTGTGTCAAGATCATATTTATTTATACAGTTTAGGCCACAATTTATAAATCCATCTTCACTTGTGACTAATCCATTTTGATTGATATTAACAACTTCTAAAATCGGATCAGTTGGTAGTGCAATGGTAAATTCGGTGCTCTTTGTAGTTTCAAATGTTCCAGAATTATCAACTGATGCATATTTTAAGATAGTGTCTTGTCGTAAGGTGATTGCATCAGAATACAAAAACGAGTTAGCCGTTGGTTCAGATCCGTCTAACGTATAATAAGTATCTGCACATCCTGAGCTGCCATTGTCAAAGCAAGTCAGCCAAACTTTTTGTGCGGCATTAAATGATCCACCATTTGGCAATGCAACGGTTTGAGGTAATCCTTCATTCACAAATTCGATTATGAAATTTTCCATCTTTGTTTGTCCGATTAATCCGTTGTTGTCCATGGATAGAAATTTTAGGGTAGTCGTTTCATTGATATCAATTGAATCAGTGTAAAGTAATGATTCGGTAGTCGGTTCAGTATTATCTAAGGTGTAATAAATATTGGCACAACCTAATCCGCTCTGATCAAAACAAGCTAACCAGACTTTCTGCGGCGTATTAAATGTATTACCTTTGGGAAAAGCTTCGGTGATTGGTGGGGCAGTGATATCGGCTGCCGTTGTGTCACAAGCAATATTACTTGTCTCTGAGATGTTATCGGAAACATCAATTGCTTTTATTGAAAAACAGTACTCTTTGTTTGCCTGTAAGCCGGATAAGGTAAACGCTGGCTCGTATACCGTTGCGAGTTTTTGCGAAATATTGTCTTCTTCAATGTATATCCTATACCCCATAACGTCGTTGTCGGCTACTGCATTCCAGTCTAGGCGCATACTTTGGCTGGTTTCAGCAACTGCGGATAGACTATCCACAGCATTAGGTGCGATATTATCTTCGCCGTTTGCTGTCATTTGACAAATATTATCTGTTTGCTCCGATTCATTTCCTGCTGTATCAATTGCCTTAACAACATAACAATATTCTTTTTCACCTTCCAAATTTTGGTCAGCAAACACAGTGGATTCCACGGTAGCAATTTTTAGTAGGTCATCGCCACTTTTCCGATAAATTCGATATCCATTTAAGTCCACGTCATCTACTGGAGACCAGGAAATTTTAATGGAAGAACTGGAATTTGTTAGGGTTTCGACATTGCTCACACTGGCCGGTGGATTATTATCTTGAGTGATAGAAGATGTTGTAGCGCATAAACTGGTATCTTGTACTGATTCGTTTTCCGACGCATCAAAGGCTTTTACCAGATAACAATAATTAGTTTCCGGTTGGAGACCTAAGTCAATAAACATATCATTTATCACAGATGCAATAGGCGTTTGCTCTTCATCTAATACGAGATAGATACGGTAACCCAATACATCTGAATCACCTATTTTTGACCAGGAGAGCTTGATGCTGGTATCTGATAAAGTCACAACTTGTAAATCGGTAATGGGTGAAGGGGGAGTATTGTCACTGCCGGGGCCAGCAAAAGTTGTAGTACATTCGCTAATGGATCTCATGGATTTGTTGCCGGCAGCATCAAACGCTTCGATTTCATAACAATATCGGGTTAGATTATTTAAGCTAGAATCAACAAATGTTGGAAAAGCAACTGTGGAAATCTTGTTGTTGTCGCGATAAATATTATATCCAGCGATGCTGATATTATCGCTAGACGAAATCCAGCTTAATACGATGTTCGTATCGCTCGCAGTGATCGCATTGACGGAAACTGGTTTTGTTGGTTCTTGCGTATCTGGAACCGTTATGTCCGATGCCAAATCAAATCCTTCGATCAATGTGGTTTGAAGTTGTGTGACCGGATCGATAACATTGATAGTAATGTTATTTTGTTGATTAACAATTTGTGTAAAATCAAGTAATTTATCAAAACCAGTACTATTGGCTTCAAATACTGATGTCAGAAAATTAAAGTCTTCTGGCACCTGTAGTTGAGTGAATGTGGTATCCATTATATTGTTAATTGTTTGCACAATTGGAGTGATGTCAGATTCGGCTGGCGGATTTTCAATTGGGTTGTCATTTGAAAATTCTTCGTCGATATTTCGAGATTTGATTGCATACCAGTTTCGAATGACAAAATCGGTTAATGGGTGAATGTTTATTTGACCATCTTCAAGTGCAAGACTATAAAAATCTTGATTTTTTGCATTTGTTTTTAATAAATACGGTGCAGTTAGTTCGGTAACATCAATTTTGAATTTGCCTTTTTCATCCGTTGAGGATTTTGATTTTTTGCCATTTTTTCCTTTAACCATGACTTCGGTGTTTTTAATCGCCGCGCCAGTTGCTGCAGTACCTTGAAGGTATTTATTATCAAAGCCGGAGCCATCTATTCCCCCAGAATCACCTCCACCACAGCCTATCAAAGTAAAACTAAATATCGCTGTTAATACAAGATTAGTGAATCGTAATGTTTTCATCTCGTTAATCCCTAGAATTTTTGTCGTCGTAGTAAAAAATACCGATACCAACTTTCGTTTTTTTCGAAAGCCCGCTCAGCTTCTTGTTTTGTAACTTTTTGTAAAACCATGTGTTGTATTCAATCAGCAAATCTTGAGATCGCTTATTTGAATACGTTTTAAAATCTTCAATAATTTCCAGTGGAACATCCTCGAAAATAATGCCACGCTGAAAATTCTTATTTTCCACGTGTAAAATATTATTTAATCCTGTTGTTAATAAATCAGAGGCGTAGCGTGTAACAATGGTAAGGGTTTCAACTTCATCGTTTTTGGGGATATAGCTTTTGTCAAGAAGTGTTACGAAATTGTCTTTCGAAATTTCAATTGCGCTAATCGCTTGTAGTTCGGTTAATACGTTTTCTAGCGCTTCGCCTTTTCCGTAATCTGTTACTAAGGATTCAAAACTGACATGTTGATCTTTTAAGACCAATGGGATTGGATTGTTGTTATTATCAGTATATTTTTCATTTCTCAACCAACCGCTTAGTACATTAGAAACAGGGCTGACTTGTGAGTGAGGAAAAAGCGGTTGTGCAATAATTATTTTTGAAATCTTTGAAACTTCTTGTCTTGGGATGTCAATCAAATTTGCGACTGAGGATGCTGTGGTTTTTTTTCCTTCTTCTTTAAAATAAGTAAAGCCCACATGCACAAATACTTTTTTTGTGATTTTGTTAAAGTCGTTAAACGAAATGTCAAAGTGCAAACAGAGTCGAGCAATTGGTACTAAGACTCTTGCGATGGCGCTTTCAATTCTGCGTTTAAATTCAATTTTTTTCATGATGAGGGATTTATACCAAAGAAATTTCCATTTGGCCAATTTCAAAAAGTAACAAAAATAACAAAAAGAATAAAAAAAGAACGTATTAAGTAGTTAATATGTGAAATATGTAAAAAATAAAACATAAAGGATAATAAAAGATCAAATAAAAAATATTTTTTTCACTTTTTCTAGATCGAAAGTTCTAAAAAGCTTTATTTTGTGCAGAAGAGTGGACCTGGTTGGGAAGGCAAAACAATTATGTTGGCAAGAATAAAATGCTCAATTGTTATTTTAAACAAATTAATCATATGATCTATATAAATCCAATAATCTAGCAACTAAAAAATTTTAAATATGGAGATTGTCATGGAAATTAATTTGATGGAAGATAAATTTAATATAATAAATTAGACGACCATTCAAATTACAGAGTTGATATCATTCGAATAATGCAGGGATTTTGATATTTTTTTTTCCAGTTTATTAAAAAGTAAAATGATTAAATTTGGAAAGTAAAAAGGGTGCTAACTGAGCACCCTTCTATTTAAACGGAATTATTATAGGACGTGCATAGCTACATGCCACCGCCCATGCCACCACCACCCATCATACCGCCCATGCCTGCAGCAGGTGCAGGAGCTGCCGGTGCAGGTGCAGGGCCAGGTGCTGCAGGTAAGCCAGCAGTTGGATTTGCCCAGCTACCAGGAGTTGTGGCATGACAATTTATGCAGCCTGTTGTGACACCTGCTGCAACATGATCAGCGGGTGAAGGATGACATTGCTCGCAAGTGCCTAATACTTCATTGTGGTCAACCGTTACTGCTGGGCTCCACGTTGCTGTTGAATGGCAAGCTTCACAGACATCGGTACTTTGGATGTGACTTGCACTTTTTCCCGTAGCGGTTGTACCGTTATGGCAATCAATACAGAATCCGAGAACTTGATTATGATCGACATTTAATACAGGTGACCAATTGTTTGTTGTATGGCAAGCATCACATATGTTGGTTGTTGAAGGATGTCCGCCAGGTATTGAATGGCAATCAGCGCAAGCACCGGTCACTTGAGTGTGGTCGACAGTATTAACCGGAGACCATGCTGTGGTTGTATGACATGATTCACACAGATTCGTTGTTGCAGCATGTCCTGCAGGCAAGTTATGGCATTGAGAGCAGGCACCCAATACTTGAGTATGATCCACTGTACTCACAGGAGTCCATGCATTCGTAACATGGCAGGAATCACAAGCATCCGTCGTTGTTGGATGAGACGCCGATTTGCCTGTTGCAATTGTACCGTTATGGCAATCTGAACACGCCCCTCTAATTTGAGCATGATCAACTGTTATAACCGGCTGCCATGCTGTTATCGCATGACAAGAATCGCACACGTCCGTTGATGGAACATGGCTAGCAGATTTACCAACGGCAACGACGCCATTGTGGCAATTAGAGCAGTTGCCTTGCACTTGATCATGATCCACTACGATAACAGGTGACCAGCTGGTTGTGCTATGGCAGGCGGCACACACACTGGTTGAGGCAACATGCAGTGAGCCTTTGCCTCTTGCAATTGTGCCATTGTGACACTGGGCGCAATCACCCAATACTTCGTTATGATCGACTAAGAGGACTGGAACGAATACATCCGTTGTATGGCATGCCTCGCATGTATCACTGGTAATTATATGAGCGCCACTTTTGCCTGTTGCAATGGTTCCATTATGACAAGCGAAACATGCGCCCATCACTTGAGTATGATCAACTAATAATATATCGGTCCAAGCAACGGTTGTATGGCAAGCTTCACACACATCAGTTGATGCAACATGTGTGAGTGATTTACCCGGTACCACTACGCCATCGTGACAAGTGTTGCAGGTGCCTACAACTTGAGAGTGGTCCACTCGTAAAGCTGGTAACCATCCCGTTGTGGAATGACAAGTTTGACACG
>Ga0316207_10000320_pt1 | contig 86583 bp, 72 predicted proteins | sample 6weekpyrite_MG_FD_204943 | JGI IMG/M metagenome (GOLD analysis project Ga0316207, IMG submission 204943) | Microbial mat bacterial communities from mineral coupon in-situ incubated in ocean water Damariscotta River, Maine, United States -... | ecosystem: Environmental > Aquatic > Marine >...
AGTCGTAAGTTAAGTCGTAAGTTAAGTCGTAAGTTAAGTCGTAAGTTAAGTCGTAAGTTAAGTCGTAAGTTAAGTCGTAAGTTAAGTCGTAAGTTAAGTCGTAAGTTAAGTCGTAAGTCGTAAGTCGTAAGTCGTAAGTCGTAAGTCGTAAGTCGTAAGTCGTAAGTCGTAAGTCGTAAGTCGTAAGTCGTAAGTCGTAAGTTTACGTTTTTTTTATTCAAATACCAGTCGAAGGCCTGCGAATATATGTCTTTGATGGGGCTGGTAGGCATTTCTGAATGAGGCCCGTTTGATTTCTGGCCGGGTATGTGGGCTTGCGCCTTTTAATACATAATGTTTATTGTCGAAACCAGGTGGCAATTGATCTTCATAAGGGAAAAATTTGAAGCCTTTATATGGGTAGAGGGGATTACTGCACCACTCCCATACGCTGGTTGTGCATTTGATGAGTTCAAGGCGTGCGGCGGTTTCCCATTCGTGTTCATGGGGGAGTCGGGCGCCCGCCCATTTTGCAAATGCACTGGCTTCATGATGGCTTATCCCATAAACCGGATCATTGCTGTTAAGCTCATAAGGCCCCATGTGGTTTATGCCATACCACTGCTTGTGTTTATTTTGACTCCAGTATTCAGGGTGCAAAATTTTATTGCTTTCACGCCACTGCCAGGCAGCGTCAGTCCAGAAATTTTTATTCTTATAGCCATTGTCTTCAATAAAGAGCAGGTATTGTGCATTTGTTATGGGGGTGTTTGCGATAAAAAAATCATCAAGCTGTATTTCATGGGAAGGTAACTCCTTATCAAGAGAAAAAGGCCATTCACCACCAATATAATAATCGCCACTATTGATATGGGATATGTTTTTAATCAGGGCCAGGGGCTTTAAGGTGGACTCGGGTTTGTACGGATGATTAACTTTATCTCTATTATGTTTTTTCAGGGCAATCTGGTTCAATACCATATAAATGGATTCATAATGTTGCGCATAGTGCTGAATAATAAAGTTTTCAATGTATTCGTCTTTAAATAATGGGTGCTCACTGAGTGGCGGTGATTTCTCCATAAGTAGCAGGTCATTACTATCCTGTTGGGCTGATATTTCTTCAACTAGTGGTTGCAGTACAGGTAGACGGGGGCCACGTTCAAACAGGGGGCAGTTACGGGCAAAAAATAATGACTTGTCAGCGGTGAACTGGTTATCACTTTGAATGACTTCATGTAACCAGTAGTTCTCAATAAAAATACCGTGCCCAAGATACCACCCGGCGGGGCTTAAATCATGATGGAATTGCAGCCTATAGTGTATGTCGCTCATACCCTCAAATAACTTTCGGGTCTTGTTTTGAATGGCGCGTAGGCGAATCATTGTTGAGAGTGATGTTGTCAAAAAGCTAAAAGTCTCTTGTGTGGGGTTAATATTTGTTTCTGTGCCGATGTTACGAGTACAGCTGATATTAGCATAGCCAGCCAGCCTGTAAAAATATCCAGGTAATTTGCTCAAATTTCAGTAATTTATTCAAGATTGCATATACTCAATATAAACAAATTTAGTCTTTACGCTGTGATAACGGGATTACTGGAAATAAGCTATGCAACATGGCCTTGTGCAATGGGTGGATTTTTTATCAGATAAGCAACTGCCAATTTTGCAACGAACTAAAAAAGATGTGCAGGCGCTGATAGATCAGACACATTTATCAATTACCCAATACTCTACGCCAATTGTTTACGATGCGGGCTTTAGTGCACATGTTTTTCGCCATGTTAATACCCAACGGGAATCATCAGGTAAAAACCCATTAACCACAATGGGTAATGCCCTGTCTCATTTAGGGCAAGCCGCATTTCAGGGTTTTTTAAATAAAACCTTACTGCTTGAAAATCTGAATTTGTCAGAAAAAAACTATCAGGGCTATATGCGGGTTATGGGTCAGGCCTGTCATGGGGCCTTGCAGGCGACTCATTGGGCTCAACAACGAAATGTAGTAGAAACGGAAGAAACACAACTGGCGACTTTATTACAAAACATAACTGAGCTTATGCTCTGGTGTTATGGTGAAAACGCAATGCCTGAAATCGAAGCGTTATGCTATGTCAATAAACAGGCATATGAGCAGGCAGCTAAAACTGTTCTGGGTTGTGGAATGCGAGAGCTGGGCGCTAAATTAGCTGATAAATGGAATTTACCGGAAATGGCCTTGGATGGCCTGATTTCAAAGCAGGATAATTTCACTTTGGCGAGTGGGGTTTCGTTGGCATCGGAGATGGCGAGAATAGTTGCTTTAAACTGGTATGGAAAAGATGCGGAAGATATTATTAAACGCATAGCTAAATATAAAGGTAAAACAGGAGCTGAAGGTGAAATTGAACATAACTTGCATTTAATAACCGTTGATGTAAATGATGTATTGATGAGTAAAGGGTATGCGGCACCGGCGAAGTCACTTTTTCTGTTGGTAGATGATGATTATAAATATCCCCAGTTTATATTAGGCAGTAAAGATAACGATAAAGATAAAGCGCTGCTAAAAAAAGATTCTGTTGAAGCAATAAAGGCTGATACTAAAAAGCTTGATGCAAAGTCAGTTGATGAATCAGCAAAATCAAGAAAGGCCATTTTAGAAAAAATAAAAGCAAGAAAGTTGGCCGCTAAGCTTGCAGAAGAAAAAAACATTAAATCAAAGTCATTAGAAACTAAACAAACAACTAAGCCTGCAACAGATAGTTTAAATAACAAACCTGCTGCCATCAGTAAAGAGCTTGAAGCGTCAGTTAAAGAATTTAAAATAATGGTGTCCCAGGCAAAGCCCGCACATGAGTTAATAGAGCAGGCAGTTAAAACCTGTTTGTTGTGTGGAGTTGAGAGGAGTGTTTTTGTTGTTAAGATACCTGGAAAAGATTTGTTGATATCGAGGTATTCAGCGCATGTTCCTGATGTGAACAAAATTAAAGATTTAAAGATACCCGTAAATAAGCCACATGTATTTAAAATATTGTTAGAAAAAAGCAGGAGCTTATTTTTAAATGAAGAAAATTTTAGTAAATACTGGAATGCTATTCCTGAGACTGTGAAGCTGGCTATAGGTGTAAGACGTTTTTTTGTAATGTCTATTTTTGTAAATAATCATGTGATGGGTGTAATGTATGCTGATAAAGTAAAAGGTAAATTGACCCAGGCTGAGTTTATACAGTTTCAGGCAATATGCCGTTTGTTATCTAAAGGAATTGTGCAATCTGCATATAATAAAAAAATAATTAAGCGTTAACCACTTTTAAAATAAAAAGATATGTCACAGAGATGCAGAGAACACAAATGTTGCGTAAGGTGGATCAAGCGATTAATAATGTTTTTCTGCGAGGGCGTTCAAAATTATGTGACATAGTTCTTCTTCAGTGTGTGTGTTGGTGGGTTATTTTATTTATCTCTGTATTTAGTTCGTTAATGAATTTTTCAAGTTCATTATTTTCTTGATGATGAGAACGTATATTGATTTCTTTGGAGATGGTGGTTAGTTGTGGGAAACCAAAACTGTCACCTAAGCCTTTTAGTTTATGTGAAATTGCAGTCAATGTTTCCCAGTTTAGTGTTGCATAAGCAGAATTAATTTCATCTAGCATTTTTGGTAGGCTGTGGACAAACTTGAGAGTTAGACGTTGCATTGAATCCGCTATGTCAGGTGCATCATGCACAGTGTACCCTGAGTCAGGTGTTGACGTATTATTAGTGGTTGTAGAGTAACGTGCAAGCACTTCATAAAAGTGGTCAAGGTTAATCGGTTTTACCACATAATCATCAGCGCCAACATTTCTTGCATGCTCACGATCAGATTGTAGAGCGTTAGCCGATACTATAACTATCGGTTTAGTATAACCAGATTCACGTAGTGATGTGATAGCCGTTATACCATCCATTACAGGCATTTGCATATCCATCAGTATTAAATCAAAATTTTCTGATAACGCTCTATCAACTGCTTGCGCACCGTTTTCAACTATTGTAAGTTTCGCTCCCGTGCGTTTAACATATATTTGAATTAAGTCCTGGTTGTCCGGGCTATCTTCTGCAAGCAGGATGTGACTCCTTAGTTTTGGAATGTTATCCGTGTCATATGATGTCGACACACTATTATAGGCAGGGTCAGGTTCGTATATCAAGCTTTTCGAGACATCGGCCTGGATTTTCAGTTCTAGATAAAACTGGCTACCCTGTCCTTGCTGGCTGGTGCACTTTAGTTTGCCATGCATTATATCGGTAAGTTGACGAGAAATAGTTAGTCCTAATCCGGTGCCTCCAAATTTACGTGTTGTGCTAGTATCAGCTTGAGAAAATGCCGAGAATATTTTTTCTAAGGCTATTTCCGTTAGGCCAATACCCGTATCAACTACAGTAAAACATAATAAATTTTCCTGCCTGTTATAACTCACGTTAACGGATACCGAGCCTTGTTCGGTAAACTTAATGGCGTTGCTGCAAAGGTTTATTAATATTTGTTTTAAGCGTACAGGATCAGATTTGAATGTTCCTGGAACTGGAAACTGCACATTAATATTAAAATCAAGTCCTTTATCATGTGCGAGTGTCGCAACAATGGTCTTCACTTCGTGTAGAACTGACAGAGGGTGTGTGTCAATGGATTCAACCTGCAATTGTCCCGCTTCAATTTTAGAAAAATCCAGTATGTCATTTATTAATTGCAGCAGGTGTTTACCATTGCGGGCAATAGCCTGTACATTTTTTCGTTGGCTGATAAGGTCACTCCGGGTGTCCAGTATAGATTCTGAAAAGCCAATAATTGCTGATAGGGGTGTGCGAATTTCATGGCTGATATTGGCAAGAAAGTCTGATTTAGACTTATTAGCATGTTCAGCTATTTGTCGTTGTTGTTGGGTGTTAATAAAGTTTTTTTTATTATGTTGATAAACAAAAAGTGCAATGATAAAACCTAGAAAAATGGCAAGGCTGCCAACCAGTGTAATCATCATAAACGCAGTGTCATTTTTCTTATGAATGCTGGCTAATTCATTATTTAGAAGAATTTGTTGTTTGGCATAAAATTCAGTGAGTCCCTCCATAACTTTATCCTGAACAGGCATAACATTACTTAGAATTAGGTCGTGTGCATCATTAATTCTGTCGTCAAGGATTAAATTGACCGCCTTGCTTTGTACAAAGCCGCCTTCATTGGCAAGGTCTGCAATTCTTTCTACATCTTTAATGATGTTTGAATTTTTGGTGCCTGACCGTAAGCGATCTATTGCGATAATAAAATTAACTGCTTCATCTTTGAAAAGTAGAAAAACCTCATCACGTTCAAATGGGTCTTCAAGTGACATCATACGGTAGAGGTACAGGGCACGTTGGTGTGCCGCATCACGCATGTTAAATATGTCTTCAGAGTCTTTTTGTTTTGCCGTTATTTCAGAAATATTATTATTGTTTTCAATAAGGCTAAAAATACTGATGCCCATTAATATGACCAGAAGTAGTAAGATAGCGGTAAAACCTGAGCTGATCACTATATTAGAATTTTTGTTTTTCACATTCACTCCAGGCCAATCTTATGAGTCCTGCTAAAATACACTGAGCTAATTAAAAGGTCCTGATTTTATGAAATATAGTTGTCCGTAATAATGTGGTTAATAAAAAATTATGTAATAAATTATAAGTGATATAAGGCATTAAAATATTATGCTACTAATATAACTCAAGTTTATCAATGATCGAATCTGAAATGCCTTTAAAGTCGTGCTTGCTTATGTCTAAAAAATTAAAAATTCCGATTGTAATGGTTTCCCATTCATTATCTTCATGATTTTTGCCTAGAGTACCGTATGTACATGGCATATATGTTCTGCCATTTTTAAAATCGCAAGTTATAGTATCCGCTTCTGTGCTGTAATCATGTTGTTGAAAACTTAATCTTTCAAAATTATGATGATCACGAATGGCTATACGTAAATGGTCGGATAACTTCCAGGCGTGAGAAACTATATACCCTAAGATGGCATGATTTGTAGAGTAGTGCTCGTTTTCGATTTGAGTGATTCTTGAGTTCGTCGCATTGCTTAAACCTGCTGTTGACTTAGATTAATGTCAGATCAAATTATACTTAACTAGTTAAAAATATAGGTTATCCACAAGGCAAAAGCAATATTTTAGTTGCCACCTGTGCTAAATAGCTTTTTCTCTCTCTATATATATTTAAAGCCAGTATGGCGTGATGGGGTTGTAGTGCAATACTTAATGTTGAATATTATGTTTCAGTTGTAAGTGTGTTCTATGAATTAATTAATAGCCGTGTTGCTTATAAAATTTTTATGTAAATTTTTGAATTTCTTTGTGCGTTATACATGTCTCTACGTTGTATTGGGATTTGCTTCAGGTCTCCTTCGATAAATCCTTTTTCTATAAACCAGTGTGCGGTATGAGTGGTTAGTATAAATAATTTATTAACTTTTTTCTGAATACACTGCTGTTGTATGTGTTGTATTAATTCTCCAGCACGCCCCTGTTTCTGATAATCATGATGCACCGCAACACAGGCAAGCTCTGCGCAATGGTTATCGTAAGGATAAAGTGCAGCACAAGCAATAATCATTCCATCACGTTCAATTATCGTAAACTGTTCTATTTCAAGTTCGAGTTGTTCACGTGAGCGATGGGCGAGTACGTGCTGCTGTTCCAGTGGTTGGATGAGCTCGAGTATGCCTCCCACGTCATTGATGTTAGCCTGACGTAAACCTTCGTATGTGTCGGTAGTAATCATCGTGCCACTACCATCCCGGGTGTATAGCTCGAGTAATAAAGCGCCGTCGGTTTCATGGCTGATTAAATGAGAGCGACGAACACCATTTTTACAGGCATTGACTGCGCTGCAAAGATGCAGCTGGGTAATTTCATCATTGTATTTTTTTTCTGAGAGTGCCTGTGCTTCTTTGAGACTTAATTGGTGAATAATTTTTTGCTGCTCATTTTGCACACCATTGGCGGGCATCATAAAGATAAGCTTATCTGCATCCAGTGCACTGGCGGCAGCGGTGGCCACATCCTCTGCGCGGCAGTTAAAGGCTTCACCACTGGGTGAGTAGGCAATGGGTGATAGCAGAACAATATTGTTAAGTGCCAGCTGCTGTTGTATAGCATCTGTGTCAATTTTACGAATATCACCGGTGAAACCAAAATCTATGCCTTCTCTGATGCCATAGGGTCTTGCGGTTACAAAGTTGCCCGAAATGACTCTTAGAGCTGCACCCGCCATGGGGGTGTTAATGAGCCCCCTGGATAACTGGGTTTCTATATTTACTCTTACCTGGCCAACGGCCTGTTCAATGCCCGGCAATGTCTCAGCAGGGGTAATACGCCAACCATTGTGAAATTTTGATTTAAGATTAAGTATTTTAAGGTGTTTTTTTATTTGTGGTCGAGCACCATGAACCAGCACCAGTTTAACACCCAGGTTATTGAGCAGGGCTATGTCATGGATTAAATGTGGAAAGCCCGTATGGGTGATGGTTTCACCGGAAATATAAATAACAAATGTGCGCCCGCGATGGCTATGGATATAGGGTGAAGACCCGCGGAACCAGTCTACATATTGTTGCTGTGGTGGTGTCATTGTTGTATTTAATTACTCATTCAGTTTTTATTTTACAAGTGGTTAAGTTGCCCTGTTATGGCTCATCTCCATCGGGGACAGAGTGCCAAAAAACGGCGCTCTTTCCCCGAGTACGATTAAGCATGCATGCCGTCGTTCGTTATACAAAACTTATAAATCAATTGTTTTAGCAATTCAACAGTTGGTTGAATGCGGCTGATCTCCAGATATTCATCCGGTTGGTGTGCCTGTGCAATATCCCCGGGCCCTAACACAATAGTTTCTATACCCAGTTCAGTCAAATAGGGCGCTTCGGTGCCAAAGGCAACGCTGCCTGCAGCTACCCCGGTGAGTTTTTCTGCCGCGTTCACCAGTGCAGATTCTGCCGGGGTTTCCATCGCGGGGATGCCGGAAAATAGTGGTAGGGTCTGTAATTCAAATCCATTTTCGGGTATTACTTTCTGTAGGCGTTTATTGAGTTCGTTGCGTAAATCCTGTAAATCCATACCCGGTAATGGGCGAATATCAATATGTAATTCACAGGCGCCACAAATTCGGTTTGGGTTGTCACCGCCGTGAATATGTCCAAAATTCATGGTGGGTACCGGCACCTCGAACAAACCATTGTTAAATTGCTGTTGCAGCTCATCACGCCAGATGAATAATTCTGCCATTACCCTGTGCATGGCTTCTAATGCATTATGGCCATAGGCCGGGTTGCTGGAGTGGCCCGCTAACCCGGTTATGCGAATGGATTCCATCATAATGCCTTTATGCATGCGAATTGGCTGCATGCCGGTGGGTTCACCTATAACCGCATAACGTGCCGCTGGTTTGCCCGCTTCCACCAGTGCCCTGGCACCGGCCATAGTGGTTTCTTCATCTGATGTTGCCAGAATAATTAGTGGCTGTTTGTATTCCTTTATATCGAAATCAAGGGCCGCTTCAATGGCTAATGCCAGAAAGGCTTTCATGTCTGAGGTGCCCAGACCATAGAATTTGCCATTTTCTTCACTGAGTTTAAAGGGGTTATGTTGCCATCGGCTTTCATCATATGGCACGGTATCGGTGTGGCCTGCTAGAATCAGGCCACCGCTGCCTGAGCCTAACGTGGCAATCAGGTTGGCTTTGTCATTGGCGACCACAAGCTCCTCAACCTGAAAACCCAGTTCACTTAGCCAGTTGGCTAACAGGTGTATGACCGGTAAGTTGCTCTGGTCAATATGAGGGTCAACGCAGCTTACAGAGGGGGTTGCAATGAGTTGCTGGATCATCTCCAGTGTATCGGGTTTTTTCCCTGGACTATTCACGCAGGGTTCTTATGCATATGGCTAACCTCTTTGGCTAGCATATTCACGCCATTAAGAGAGCATTTTAAAATTTGTTGACGTAAAACTTCTATTGCATCAACTCGGGTGAACCCTTTGCGCCAGGCCAGTGCCACTCTACGCTGGGGTATTGGCTCAAAAAATGGAATCATTACAGTGAGTGGGTTACTCGCTGTTTTTTGTTTGGAACTTGAGGGCAACACAGTAATACCGGTACCGCTGGCCACCATATGGCGTATTGTTTCCAGCGAGCCTCCTGCCAGGCTTTCCTGTAAATTACTTGATGAGTTACAGTCAGGGCACATCTGTAAAACCTGGTCTCGAAAGCAGTGCCCCGGGCCGAGTAACAGTAAATTTTCCTGGGCTAGTTCGTTCGCTTTAATTTGTTGGCGATCTTTCCAGTGATGATTAGCAGGAATTACCGCTTCAAATGGTTCGTCATAAACTGCCTGGGTGACAATACCCGCTTCGTTAAATGGCAGGGCAATAAGGATGACATCGAGCTTGCCCTGTTTTAACTGCTCAAAAAGCACTGAGGTAAAATTTTCTTCCAGGCGTAACTGCATTTGCGGGGCGCGTTTATGAAGTCGCGGGATGAGTTCAGGTAATAAGTAGGGCGCAATAGTATAAATTGCACCAAGGCGTAATGGAGCTGCCAGAGGATCCTGGTGAGCCAGTGCCAGTGCCTTAAGCTGTGAAGCCTGGTCAAGCACCTTTTGTGCCTGTTCAATTATTTGTGTTCCCTGTTCGGTTATGCGTAATTCATTGCGGGCTTCACGTTCAAAAATACTGAGCCCTAATTCTTCTTCTAATTTTTTAATGCCCAGGCTCAATGTGGGCTGGCTTACAAAGCAGGCTTTGGCGGCACGGCCAAAATGTTTGTGTTGTGCCACAGCAACAATATATTTGAGTTCTGTCAGGGTCATAATCGATTGAAAAATTCTATTGATTTGGCTTTAATCATAAGTGTTATGTTTTTTTTGTCAACGGCTTTGATTGAGCAGGCACAAAATATGGGCTTAAAAGATATGTGGGCTTAAAAGATAGTTGTAAGTCAAAAGTGGGCTCTCCTAAAGAGAGCTTGTTTTTTTTGTTTTTGACTTAAGACTTATGACTTACGACTTAGAAGTTATTCATTTACAATAACAGCTTCTAAAAAATTCAAAGCAAAGGTAAAAATCAATGCCAGTATATCGTTCCAGGACTTCGACCCATGGTCGAAACATGGCAGGTGCCCGTGCACTTTGGCGTGCCACCGGCATGAAAGATGGGGACTTCGAAAAACCAATTATTGCGATTGCTAACTCTTTTACCCAATTTGTTCCGGGGCATGTGCATTTAAAAGACATGGGGCAGTTGGTGGCGCGTGAAGTTGAAAAAGCCGGTGGCATTGCAAAAGAATTTAATACTATTGCGGTGGATGATGGTATTGCCATGGGCCATGGTGGAATGTTGTATTCATTACCATCTCGGGAAATTATTGCCGACTCAGTCGAATATATGGTGAATGCACATTGTGCCGATGCCATTGTGTGTATTTCAAATTGCGACAAAATCACCCCGGGAATGTTGCTCGCCTCAATGCGTTTAAACATTCCGGTGATTTTTGTTTCCGGTGGCCCGATGGAGTCGGGAAAATCAAAACTGGTTGGTGAAGAGGTGCACCTGGATCTGGTTGATGCGATGGTGATGGCGGCGGATCCGAATCAATCTGATGAAACGGTTGCACAGGTTGAACGTTCTGCTTGCCCAACCTGTGGTTCATGTTCGGGTATGTTTACCGCAAATTCAATGAACTGTTTAACCGAAGCACTGGGCCTGTCTTTGCCTGGAAATGGCTCATTGCTGGCCACTCATGCTTATCGTGAAGAGCTTTTTCTAGAAGCCGGTCGACGCATTGTTGAGATAACAAAAGATCACTATGAAAATGATAATTACGCTATGTTACCCCGGTCAATCGCTAACTTTAAAGCCTTTGAAAATGCCATGAGTTTAGATATTGCCATGGGGGGCTCAACCAATACCGTGTTGCATTTATTAGCTGCGGCACAGGAAGGCGAGGTGGACTTTACCATGGATGATATTGATCGCCTGTCACGTAAGGTACCTAACCTTTGTAAAGTTGCACCGGCAACACAAAAATATCATATGGAAGATGTGCATCGTGCCGGTGGCGTTATGGGTATTCTGGGTGAACTGGATCGAGCAGGTTGTTTGCATACTGGATTACCCACGGTACATAGTGCCAGTATGGCAGATGCGCTGGCAAAATGGGATCTGGCAGTAACAGATGATGAAGCCGCAAAAAAATTATTTTCAGCAGCCCCTGGAAATGTACCCACACAACAGGCTTTTTCACAGGAAAAAGTCTGGCCGCTAGATGTGGATCGTGCCAATGGCTGTATACGTAATCTTGATAATGCCTATTCACTGGATGGGGGACTGGCGGTTTTGTTTGGCAATATTGCTGAGCTGGGTTGCATCGTTAAAACCGCCGGCGTGGATGAAGGCAATCTTACCTTTACGGGTAAGGCGCGTATCTTTAAATCACAGGATGATGCGGTTGAAGCGATTTTAAATGACAAAATCGTTGCAGGTGATGTGGTTGTTATTCTTTATGAAGGGCCTAAAGGTGGGCCGGGCATGCAGGAAATGTTGTACCCCACATCCTATTTAAAATCAAAAGGTCTGGGTAAAGCCTGCGCACTATTAACCGACGGGCGATTTTCCGGTGGAACATCGGGATTATCCATTGGCCATGCCTCACCGGAAGCGGCAGAAGGTGGTGCGATTGGCTTAGTTGAAGAAGGCGACACAATAGAAATTGATATTCCAAATCGTAAAATTAATTTAGCCATTTCAGATGATGAATTAGCTCAACGTCGAGTGGCGATGGATGCAAAAGGTTCTGATGCATGGAAACCCCTGGGGCGTGAGCGAGTTGTGAGTAATGCGTTGAAAGCCTATGCGGCGATGACGACAAGCGCGGCGAGAGGGGCGGTAAGGGATGTCTCTCAATTAGAAAAATAATAATATACATGTAGGTGCGAATTTATTCGCACAAAATTCTAAAAACAAGGATGTTTGTTATGGGCTATGACGCACTACGAAAAGGTCGTATATCAGAAACGAATCGGGCATATTGTGTTACTACGGTAACCCAGAATAGAGAGCCTCTATTTAATGATTTATACGTAGCTAGAATTGTTATTAATACAATGAAGACTCTACATAATGAAAATTATGTAGATTCATTAAGCTGGGTATTGATGCCGGATCATTTGCATTGGTTATTTCAGTTAGGAGATAACTGTTCGAATAAACTCGAACCTACATTATCAGTTGTAATGAAAAGGCTGAAATCTATTTCCGCACAATCTATTAATCGGTATTTAAATAGAAATGGAAGTGTTTGGCAGAAGGCATATTATGATCGTGGTTTGAGAGACAATGAAGACGTAACACAAATTGCAAGGTATATTGTAGCAAATCCTCTTAGAGCCGGGTTGGTTGAGTATATAGAAAATTATTCACACTGGGATGCTGCATGGTTATGACGTGTGCGAATAAATTCGCACCTACAAAATAATCGTACTCTTTAATTAATATCACTGTAGGTGCGAATTTATTCGCACGGTTATAAAAGGTAAATGATGAAAATAGGTACCCCACTATCCCCATCCGCAACTAAAGTCATGCTGCTCGGTGCTGGTGAGCTTGGCAAAGAAGTTATTATCGAATTACAACGTTTCGGTATTGAAGTGATTGCGGTTGATCGTTATGAAAATGCGCCGGGCCATCAGGTGGCGCACCGTGCCCATGTAATTGATATGACGGATGGTGATGCCTTAAAGGCCCTGATTATAAAAGAGCGCCCGGATTTAATTGTGCCGGAAATAGAAGCCATTGCTACGGATATGTTAGCGGTGATTGAGGAGGAGGGTTTAGCGGAAATTATACCCACCGCGCGTGCAACTCAACTTACTATGAACCGTGAAGGTATTCGTCGACTGGCTGCGGAAGATTTGAAACTGGAAACATCCGAATATATATTTGCCGATAGTTTTGAAGAATTACAACAGGCAGCAAAACTGATCGGTTTTCCCTGTATTATTAAACCGGTGATGTCTTCATCTGGTAAAGGCCAATCTCGACTGGAATCTGCAAGTGATGTGGAGGCCGCCTGGCAATATGCCATGGATGCGGGTCGGGTCAATCAGGGTCGGGTCATTGTTGAGGGCGTGGTTGATTTTGATTACGAAATTACCCAGCTAACCGTAAGAGCATTAAATGCCGATGGTGAAATTGAAACACATTTTTGTGCACCCGTAGGCCATATTCAAAAAAATGGCGACTATGTAGAAAGCTGGCAGCCTCATCCTATGTCAGAAAGTGCCCTGGAAAAATCCAGGGAGATTGCGGAGAAAGTGACCACAGCTCTGGGGGGACGTGGGTTATTTGGTGTTGAGTTATTTATTAAGGGTGATGAGGTTTATTTCAGTGAGGTTAGTCCACGACCCCATGATACGGGGCTGGTGACGATAATGACTCAATGGCAGTCTGAGTTTGCACTGCATGCACGAGCAATTCTTGGTTTGCCAGTAGACACCAGCTTACGTTGTGATGGGGCTAGTGCAGTGATTTATGGTGGTAAGAACGCCACAGGTATTTCTTATGAAAATGTGGAGCAGGCATTGAGTGTGCCTTCAACAGAAATTCGATTATTTGGTAAGCCAGAAGCGTTTGAAAAACGTCGCATGGGTGTTGCTGTTTCCAGTGGCAGTTCGATAGATGAAGCACGGGGTCGTGCACGGCTAGCGGCTTCTAGAGTTAAGCCCGTTTAGTGTTGTCTATAAAATGGCTGAGTCTTTATATTGTTTTGTTGTTTCGTTATTACAAAAGGTTAAAAGAAAACGCTTTTGACTTTTGATAGTAATAGATATCAAACCAGTAGTACCATTCGGGACAGGTCTTAATAAGCAATATCAATCCCCAGGTAAATCATCCCTACTTTTATTAATTGTTTGATCTACACTCGTATGTATCCCAACTGTTTATAGAAGCAAGAGATACATTGTATGTCTAATTTAAAAAATTTTTCAAGTACAGCAAGCCGCCCGGATCTGGACTGGAGCCAGGTAAAAGAGACGGTGCTGATGCTCAAATTAGCTGCAGCCCAGGTTGAGTTTTCTTTAAAGGATGGTTCAAACTCGGTCAATACGCTCACCGATTCATTTACCAGCATGGCGGGTAGTATTAAGGCAATAGAGCTTAGCTCAGCAGGGCTATTTGAAAAATATAAGGTCGAGGAGGGTGATCAGGAAGCAGTGGCTGATAACTGTCAGCAAGTGGCGGACAAGATGCAGCAGGCAATTGTTGCTTTCCAGTTTTATGACACCCTGGTGCAAAGAATGGATCATGTGGTGAATAGCCTGTCGAAGCTGGGGGATCTGGTGAGTGATCCAGTAAGGTTGTATTCTCCCCATGAGTGGGGAGCGTTACAGGAAGTGATACGTAGCCGTTATACCATGGAGAAAGAGCGTGAATTGTTTGATGCGATCCTTAACGGAGGCGATATGATAGAGGTGCTGGAAAAAATGCATCAGGTAGCAACTTCAGACGATAATATTGAATTATTTTAATGTGCTTAGCAGGTCTTTCTAGTGTGAGTTATTAACTAAATCATCTAAATGCATATTTTTATTGATTTTTTTCTTTACCTTTGTTTTTGGTTAGGCTATTGTTAGCTACAATAAAATGACAAAGACAGGAAAAATACATTGCCACGCCTAGTCGACGTAGTTACTCAAACATTCCGATCAATTAGCCCAGATGCTTTGTCAGAGCATCTATTTAAAGACCCCCTTACCCGTTGGTGGCAAAACTACCAGCAAAAACTCGAATTAAGTGGATATGATGGCGTCGTACAGGGTGCCTTCTTTATAGCTAGCTTTGCAGCCATGGGGTATATCGCAAAATGTGATGGACGGATTAAAGATGTAGAAATTGAGCTGGCGACACAGGTTATGGACCACCTGAAATTAAGCACTGAGCAAAAACAGCTGGCAATACGTCTGTTTAATGAAGGCAAGCACCAGAGTTTTAGTCTGGAAACCTTACTGTGGCGCTTTAAGCGTCAATGTGGTCACCGCGTAAGTGTGATTCAGGTTTTTATTGAAATTCAGTTAAAAATGGCTTATGCGGATGCGAGTCTTAATGAAAAAGAAACTAAAATTATTAAGCGCATGTGTAAGCGGCTTGATGTTTCAGAGTCAATTTATACTCGAATTGAAAGACGTGTAAGAGCCGAAAAAAAAGCCGCTAACCAGCCGCTGACAAGTACCCCTAAAAAAAACGTTAGTATTGCAGATGCCTGTGAGGTGTTAGGTGTTAATCGCTGGGCAAACCAGACGCAAATCAAACAGGCTTATCGTCGTATGATGGGCAAATTTCATCCGGACAAACTGCTGGCGCGTGGGGCATCTGAAGTAGAAGTGATAGAAGCACATGATATTGTTTATGATATTAAGTATGCTTATGCGATGCTGGTGAAATCTAAACGGGTTCGATAAATGATAGTCGTAAGTCGTAAGCCGTAAGTCCTACGTCAAAATCTCGTTTCCTGGCTTTGCCCTGGTGCGAACGTCGGGAAGCTTTGCTTCCCGTTTTGCATTTTGCGTATTTTTTAAATACATTCAGTATTGGAACTAACACGTGCCAACAAACGCAGAAAACTCACTTTATAAACTGGTTCCAGATCTTTTGCATGAACGTGTCGGCCGACATTGGCGCGACTGGAAAGCTGCCTGCGAATCGATAGATAAAAATTCGCAGGAAAATATTGACTTAACTCTGCTTGGAAAAATCTGGGCCTGTAGTGAATTTGTTGCGATTACAATGGTTCGCAACCCACTGCTCTGGTTTGAATTAATACAGAAAAAATCACTCGAAGTCAGTTTTTCACTTGAAGATTATCGTCAGCAATTAAGTCATCGAGTTGAAGAAAACACCGCATTAAATGATCTTGCCCTGATGAAACAATTGCGCTTGTTTCGGGCACAGCAAATGCTGCGTATTGCCTGGCGTGATCTGGCAAATAGTGCAAATACGACAGAAACCCTGTGCAATCTGACAGACCTTGCGGAATGTTGTGTGGATATAACCCTGGAGGTACTTTACCAGGATCAGTGCAAACAGTTAGGTGTGCCGCTCAACTCACAGGGTGAGCCGCAACGCCTGGTTGTTTTAGGTATGGGGAAGCTGGGTGGTTATGAACTTAATTTTTCTTCAGATATTGACCTGATTTTTTGTTTTGAAGAAGAGGGCGAAATTTCAGGTGTTCGCTCGTTGGCGAATAGCCAGTTTTTTATTCGTTTGGGTCAACGGTTTATAAAGTGCTTGAATGATGTTACCGGAGATGGTTTTGTGTTTCGGGTTGATATGCGTTTAAGGCCTTATGGGGATAGTGGCCCCCTGGTTATGAGCCAGGCTGCGCTCGAACAGTATTATCAGACACAGGGTCGTGATTGGGAAAGATACGCGATGATTAAAGCCCGGGTAATTGGTGGTGATCGAATTCAGGGGCAGGCGATTATGGATATGCTAAAACCCTTTGTTTACAGGCGTTATTTAGATTTTGGGGCGTTTGAATCTATCCGTGATATGAAGGCGATGATAGATACGGAAATTAATCGTAAGGGTAATCAGCATAATATTAAATTAGGTTCTGGTGGTATTCGTGAAATTGAATTTATCGGGCAGACATTTCAATTGTTACGAGGCGGTAGTGATGCTGATTTACAGACACGCGGCATTCTTGATGTGCTTAAATTGCTGGGAGAAAAAAAATATTTAAATAATAACGAAGTAGATTCACTGGTGGCCAGTTATGATTTTTTACGTCGCCTTGAAAACCGTTTGCAAATGTATGGCGATGCTCAAACCCACCTGTTACCCGACAGTTCGCAACAGCAGGCAAGTATGGCACTGGCTATGGGCTTTGAAAGCTGGGATCGTTTATTCAATGCCTGTGAAAAACACCGGCAGTCTGTTCAGGGGGCATTTGCAATGCTTCTACATGACCCTGAAAGTGAAACGGTCAAGGATGCCCCCCATGCAAAAAACCAGGAAATGTCTATACGCTCTATCTGGTTGCATCAGCAGAATGAAGAAGAAGCCCTTAACGTGCTTGAAAGTTCGGGCATGGCAGATGCTAGTGGGGTTTATAAATTAGTTGATCAATTTAAGAACTCTTCCCAGCTAAATGCAATGACAGCAACCGGGCGGCAACGCCTGGATACCTTAATGCCAACACTGCTGGCCTCTTTAATTGCTCAGGATGATCCGGCAGAAGTATTAAAAAGATTATTGGGCTTGCTGCAATCGGTATTGCGTCGCAGTGTTTATCTTTCATTATTAAATGAATACCCACAGGCATTAAAACAGCTGATTACTTTATTTGCTGCAAGCCCCTGGCTTGCACAGCTACTCAGTCGATATCCGGTTTTATTAGACGAATTACTTGATCCGCGAAATTTATACCAGATTCCAGTCAGCTTGAAACTGAAACAGGAACTGGATGATTTTTTAGGGCGGGTCGCCGGGGATGAAGAGCAGCAAATAGAACGCTTAAGAAAATTTAAACAAACACAGGTGTTGAAAATAGCAGCGATGGAAATTGCCGGAGTGCTGGATGTATTTGAGGTGAGTGAGCAGCTTAGTACTATTGCCGAAGTGTTGGTTGATAAAGTGATGAGGCTTGCCTGGGAGTGGATGGTTGCAAAACATGGCAGGCCAACATGCTTGATAGGCGGTGAAATTTATCAGCCAACCATGGCGGTGGTGGCCTACGGTAAAATGGGGGGCAGAGAGTTGAGTTATAGCTCTGATCTCGATCTGGTTTTTTTACATGATAGTCAGGGTAGTCAACAACAGACAGACGGAGAGCGTACGCTGGATAATGCCAGTTTTTTTGTGCGAATGGCGCAGCGGGTAATCCATTTGCTTAGCCTGCAAACCGCTAATGGTCGGTTGTATGAAACTGATATGCGTCTTCGGCCAGACGGTAATGCGGGTTTGTTAGTGAGCAGTGTGCAGGCATATGATCTATACCAGCATGAAAAAGCCTGGACATGGGAGCATCAGGCCCTGATTCGTGCCAGAATATTGAGTTCAAGTGAACATTTAAAGGCAGAATTTGTTAGAATCCGTCGTTCGATATTAATGCGACAAAGAGATGAGGCAACCCTGGCCACAGAAGTGGTGGAAATGCGTGTAAAGATGCGTGAGGCTTTAGGTTCGCGCACTGTAAATGGTGCTGCTTATGAACAGTTTCATTTAAAGCAGGATGCGGGTGGTTTGGTCGATATTGAGTTTATTGCTCAATTTGGCGTATTATACTGTGCGTCCCGGTATGACAGGCTCACAGAGCATACCGCGACAAGAAAAATACTCATGCAACTGGTTGAGTGTGATTTGCTAAACACAGACCAGGCACAGATTTTGTACGATGCCTATAGAGATTATCGAATCTGTGGTCATCAACGAGCATTACAGCAACTACCCTCTCTGGTGGAGGGTAGTGCTTTAGATGCGTTAAGGGAAAAGGTAAAAGAAATATGGCTGTATGTTTTTAAACACAGATCAGTTGAGAAAGTTCCTCTGTAAAAAAGAGGTAAGTAAAATATATTTAGGAGTAAAAGTATGCTGACCATGGCCGATCGCGATGGTGTAATCTGGTTTGACGGGGAATTAGTTCCCTGGCGCGAAGCTAAGGTACATGTTTTAACCCATACGCTGCATTATGGTATGGGAGTGTTTGAAGGTGTTCGTGCCTATAAGGCTGAGCAGGGCACCGCAATTTTTCGTCTTCGGGCGCATACAGATCGTTTATTCGATTCTGCACATATTATGCGTATGGATATGCCATTTAGCAAAGATGAAATTAACGAAGCGCAAAAGTTAGTCGTGCGAGAAAATAATTTAGAATCAGCCTACCTGAGACCCATGGCGTTTTATGGTTCAGAAGGTATGGGCTTGCGTGCGGATAATTTAAAAACACATGTGATCGTTGCTGCCTGGGAATGGGGTGCATATCTGGGTGAAGATAATATGAAAAATGGTTTAAGAATTCATACTTCATCCTATACTCGTCACCACGTCAATATCAGCATGACCAAAGCTAAAGCGAATGGTCATTACATTAATTCCATGCTGGCTTTGCAAGAAGCCATTAGTGATGGTTATGATGAAGCGATGCTGCTGGATAATGAGGGTTATGTTGCGGAAGGCAGTGGCGAGAATATTTTTATCGTAAAAAATGGTGTGATCTATACGCCGGACTTAACGTCTGCGCTCAATGGCATTACTCGAAATACTATTTTTACTCTTTGCAAAGAATCAGGTATTGAAATAGTAGAAAAACGTATCACCCGTGATGAAGTGTATATTGCAGATGAGGCTTTCTTTACCGGAACTGCAGCAGAAGTAACGCCAATACGTGAATTGGATAATCGCAAGATTGGTGCGGGCACCCGCGGCCCGATTACAGAAAAATTACAGACCCTTTATTTTGATGTGGTGCATGGCAGAAAAGAAATTGATGCAAACTGGTTAACCACCGTTAGTTAGTAGGGCGCCAATGTGGCTGCCTTTTATTTCATCTCGCATCAGGTTGCGAGCAAAACGAAAAAGAGAAAATAGATGACAGTCCAGGAAAACTTATCTACGCCCAATACAAAAGATAATTACGAAGTAACAAAGGATGATGTACCGGTACATTGCCCAATGCCTGGAACGAGTTTATGGAATTCACATCCGCAGGTGTTTATTGCATTTGATAAAAATGGTGATGGTAAGTGTCCTTATTGTGGTGCTGAGTATCATATAACAGCTTAATTGTAGTTTTAGTAATTAAGTTTTAAATAAGACGCTTTTTTAGCAATAAAAATAAGCGTTGTGACAGAAAGGTTAAATATGTTTAACAATAAAAGTATATTGATAACTGGAGGCACAGGATCATTCGGTAAAAAATATATAAAAATGATACTAGAAAAGTATAAGCCGGCACGCATAATTGTTTTGTCCAGAGATGAGTTGAAGCAGTTTGAAATGCAGCAAGAATATAATGACCCTTGCATGCGATATTTTATCGGTGATGTACGTGATGAAAATCGTTTAAATGAAGCGATGGAAGATGTTGATTATGTAATACATGCAGCCGCAATGAAGCAGGTTCCTGCGGCTGAATATAATCCAATGGAATGTATCAAAACTAATATTAATGGGGCAGAAAATGTTATTAAGTCCTCAATCAGGAATGGGGTTAAAAAAATAATCGCATTATCTACAGATAAAGCAGCCAATCCAATTAATTTATATGGTGCCACGAAGCTGGCAAGCGATAAGTTATTTGTAGCTGCAAATAATATGGTAGGGAAGAAGGAAGCGCGATTTTCAGTTGTTCGATATGGTAATGTTGTAGGTTCAAGAGGTTCAGTGGTTCCTTTTTTTAATAAGCTGATTTCAGAAAATGTGGCTGAGTTACCCATTACGCATACTGATATGACGCGCTTTATGATAACACTGGAAGCGGGAGTAAATTTTGTACTTAAGAATTTTGAGAGGATGCAAGGTGGTGAGATTTTTATTCCCAAAATCCCTTCAATGAAAATGACGGATTTAGCCCATGCAATGGCACCAGATTTACCGATTAAAATAATTGGCATAAGACCAGGTGAAAAATTAGATGAGATTATGTGTCCGTCTGATGACAGCCATCTGACACTTGAGTTTGATGATCATTATGTTATATGTCCAAGTATTCAGTTTTCACATAAATCAGACTTTTCAAAAAACTTGCTTGGTGAAAGAGGGCAATTGGTAAAACAGGGTTTTGAATACAATTCAGGAAACAATACTGAATGGTTGTCTCAAGAAGATTTTTTAAAAATGGCTGAAAATGCAGATTTGGAGTAACTTGGTATTTAATAAATTATTTAGATGCTCTTTATAATATATATGATATTAATGGTTGATTTTAGATGTGTAAATTAAAATGATTCCATATGGAAAGCAGGATATAAAACAGCAAGACATTGATGCGGTTGTTGATGTGCTGAAATCTGATTTTTTAACACAGGGGCCTCAAGTGCCCCTTTTTGAAAATGCAGTAGCAAATTATTGTGGTGCTGGATATGCGCTGGCCGTTAATAGCGCTACTTCTGCTTTGCATATTGCCTGCCTGGCACTGGGGCTTGATAAGGGTGATTGGCTCTGGACCAGCCCAAACACCTTTGTTGCCTCAGCAAATTGTGGCTTGTATTGTGGCGCTCAGATAGATTTTGTGGATATTGATCCACGAACATATAATATGAGTATTGATGCGCTTAAGCTTAAATTAGAATTAGCTGAGCGTGAAGGTAAGTTACCTAAAATTATAATTCCTGTTCATTTTGCTGGGCAATCCTGTGATATGAATGAGATACGTAAACTTGCAGATTGCTATGGATTTAAAATCATCGAAGATGCATCTCATGCAATAGGTGGGCGCTATTTAGATCAACCAGTTGGCAGCTGTGAATTTTCGGATATTACGGTTTTTAGTTTTCATCCTGTGAAAATTATCACTACAGCTGAAGGTGGTGTGGCTGTTACTAATGATCAAACACTATCAAATAAAATGGAGCGTTTGCGCAGCCACGGTGTTACACGAGATGCTGAATATATGGATTCCGAGAGTCAAGGGTCATGGTATTACCAGCAGATAGAGCTAGGCTTTAATTATCGTATGACAGATATTCAGGCCGCTTTGGGTAATAGTCAAATGCAGCGTCTTGATGAATATATTCAACAGCGACACCGCATCCGTGAAAAATATGATCAGCTTCTTGGTGAGTCTCCAGTGATTTTGCCCTGGCAATCCGTAGATAGCTATTCTGCATTGCATCTTTACCCGATACAAATAAATGAGCATAAAAAAGAAATCAGAAGAAAGCAGGTATTTAATCAGTTAAGAAAGGCTGGTATTGGTGTTAATGTGCATTATATCCCCGTTCATACACAACCCTATTATCAGCAATTTGGGTTTAAAGAAAATGATTTTCCTAATGCAGTTGCTTATTATCAGCGTGCCATTTCATTACCTATGTATAACACGTTGAGTGATGAGCAGCAACTTGAAGTGGTTAATGCGTTAAAGAATATATTGTCATGAATTTATGTGTCATTCCTGCGCGAGGCGGAAGTAAGCGTATACCAAAAAAGAATATTCGTAATTTTTGTGGTGAGCCTATTATCGCATATTCTATAAAGGCAGCAATAGCATCTAATTGTTTCGATAAAATAATTGTATCAACAGATGATAAAGAAATTGCATTAGTAGCAGAAAAATATGGAGCTGAATCTCCATTTATAAGGCCGAAAGAGTTGTCTGATGACTATACGGGAACTAATGAGGTAGTAAAACATACTATTAAGTGGTTTCAAGAGCGCGGAGAAATAGTGTCAAATGTTTGTTGTATTTATGCTACCGCACCCTTTATTCAAACCGAGTATTTAAATGCTGGTTTTGAGAAGCTGATTTCTTCGAATAAGTCATATGTATTCTCAGTAACCAGTTTTCCTTTTCCAGTTCAACGGGCGGTTTTAGTTAACTCAAAAGATGAAGTAGAAGCAATTTGGCCAGAAAATATATTTAAGCGTTCGCAAGATTTAGAAGAGGCTTACCATGATGCAGGGCAATTTTATTGGGGACGCGCTGAGGCTTTTTTAAATGATGAAATAGTTTTTTCTACTGTATCTGCTCCTATTGTGTTGCCGCGTTATCTTGTTCAGGATATAGATACACTAGAGGATTGGTATCGTGCTGAGTTAATGTATCGAGCCTGGCAAATGGATAAGGGAAAAAAGCTATGAAAATAGCAATTCGGGTAGATGCATCGGTAAAAATTGGTACGGGTCATGTTATGCGTTGCTTAACCCTGGCAGAAGAACTGAAGCATAATAAAGCTGAAGTTGTATTTATTTGTCGTGAATTACCCGGTCATATGGCAGACCTAATAGAGAGAAAAGGATTTTCTGTAAATCTTCTATCGTTGCCTGATAAAAAGAAAAGTGAAATTGATGTTGAACCGTTATCACATGCTGAATGGTTGGCCGTGCCCTGGGAATATGATGCTAGAGAAACGCATCAAGTATTAGAGGCCCAGAAGCATTGTGATTGGCTTGTGGTTGATCACTATGCGATTGATGAAAAATGGGAGAAAAAACAAAGGGATGTAGTAAGTAAAATAATGGTTGTTGATGATTTGGCGGATCGAATTCATGATTGTGATTTATTGCTCGATCAAAACTTCTATTTAAATCCTGAAGAGCGCTATAGTCAGCTTGTGCCTTTACAGTGTAAGGGGCTTCTAGGGCCTAAGTATGCATTATTAAGAAAAGAATTTACTGAGAAATTAAAAATAAAAGACTGTAATGAGTTCATAGATGTTAAACGACTATTTTTGTTTATGGGAGGTTCTGATTTAACGAATGAAACAGAAAAAACTATAAGAGCATTAGATAAATTACTAAGTATGGAGATTATAGTAGATGTAGTGGTTTCCTCTGTAAATCCTCGAGCAGACGAAATTAAGAAAATGTGTTCTGTAAGAGATTACTGTCATTTTCATAAAGATGTTACAAATATAAGCGAATTAATGTTAGAAGCTGATATTGCAATTGGTGCGGGCGGCGCGACTACATTAGAACGATGTTATATTGGCTTGCCATCACAGGTTATTATGGTGGCAGATAATCAAAAGGAAACAACCCTGGCATTAAATGAAGTGGGGGCATTAAGCTGTATTGGCTGGTACTCGGACATAACTTCAGATGACATATTCGAAAAACTGCGTGATTTTATAAATAAATCCAATGAATTAAGAATGATGTGTAAGAGTGCCAGGAAAATTTTTGGTGAAGGTAACTATTGTGGAATTAATGGTGTAGTTTCAGAGTTGTTGAGGTCTGCATGAAGAAATTTGAACTCGTTAAGAATAAATATGGTTATTATGAAGTTGATAAAAAACCAGGCATTGAGGAATTATCGGATTATTATAAAGAGAAATACTACCAAAATGGAGAGGGCGCCTATAATGCTGAGGAAAAGTATAGTGATGATGAAATAAAATTTTTTTTAAATAAAATTGAACAAAAATTTCAGGCGGCGGTTAATGTATGTCCTGAGTTGCTTGGAGATGGCAAGTCTTTTTTAGATATAGGTGCAGGTGAAGGTTGGGCGCTTAATTATTTTTCTGGTTTAAATTGGAACTGTCTGGGTCTTGATTTTAGCGACTACGGTTGCGCAACAAATAACCCAGACCAGGTAAGTAATCTCTTGGTTGGAGATATTTATTCAAATTTAGAAACTCTGTTTAAAGAGGGTCGAAAATTTGACATGGTATTGCTCGACAATGTGCTTGAGCATGTTATAGATCCTTTGTGTCTTTTAACGGATATAAAAGAAATAGTGTCAGAGAAGGGTGTTTTGATTGTTGAGGTACCTAATGATTTCTCTATAGTTCAAACAGAGTTGTATGATAAGAAGTATATCTCCGCTAAATATTGGTTGGCATTTCCAGACCATTTGTCATATTTTAATAAAGATGGGCTGGAGTCTTTAGCTAAAGATGCTGGTTGGAATATTGAAAGAACTATTACAGCTTACCCTATAGATACTAATTTGTTTAACCCGAATACAAATTATATAAAAAATCGTAGCTTAGGTAAGTCATGTCATAATTCAAGAGTGACTATAGAAAATTTATTACATTCTATATCAGTAGAAAAGACTAATAAGCTTTATGAAGCTATGGCTGAACTTGGGCTTGGCAGAGAGATTATCATGATAATGGCATGATATTAATTCGTGCTTTTATAAATATTAAATATGGTTAGTGAATGTTAAAAGAAGTTTCTATTCAAGATCTTGATGATATGCGTAGGTGGAGAAATTCACCGGAAGTTCGTCAGGTTATGTTTACTGATCATCAAATAACAAAAGAAGAGCACCTTGCATGGTGGGATAGAGTTGAATTTGATATTACAAAGAAACAATTATTATTTTTGTGGGAAGGCAAAGGCGCTGGGGTCGTAAATATATTTGATATCAATCAGGAGAAAAAAGAGTGTCATTGGGGGTTTTATCTATCTAGTGATATCGCAGACCCATTGCAGCGTATGAAAATTTGGCAACTGCTTGAGAAAGAAGCAATAGAATACGTGTTTGATGACTTAGGTTGCGATAGACTTATATGTGAGTCATTTGAGTTTAATCAGCCTGTAATAGAAATGCATAAACGATTTGGTTTTATAGAGGTCTCAAAAGAAGCTCATGATAAGGCTGGAAAGGCTGAAAATGTTATAGTAACGGAGTTAACTAAGCAGCGATATCATGAGTATTACAAAGAGAGTAATTCTAAATTAAATGAAATAAATTTTTCTCGTTTATCCATTAAGATCGCGTTTATGGGTAGCTCCAATCTTGACTTTATCTCCTCAGTATTTCGTGATAAAGCAACAGCGTACAATATTCATTGCGAGAGTACGGATGTACCATTTGGCCAGTATATGATGCTGGTTAATGATCCAGAAAGTTCTATTCGTAAACAGCCACACGATTATTTTGTATTTATAGAGCGAATTGAAGATTTTATAAAGACAAATGATACTCTTACAGAAAATATTTTAGATGATGTTCAGAAGAGGTGGACTGAGTATTTGAATTTTATCCGCAATTCACGAAGTCAGTTAACAGGGGTTTATCTGGTAGGGAATCCAGTTTCTATGACTGATTGGATATCGAGTATAGATCCGAATGTTGAAGAGAATGTAAAGATAAATGTCGTTCTAGATAATATGAATCAACAGCTGGCAGATCTATGTGCAGAATTGCCTGATACACATATCATAGATTTGAGCAGGCTCATACGTAAGGTTGGAAATGAGAGGGCGCAACCGGGTAAATATTGGTATATGGCTAGAGCGCCTTTTTCTGCACATTTTAATGAGTGTCTGAGTCAGAACTTGGTAGGAATGATATTATCTCTTGAGGGAAAAACCGCTCGCGTGATAGCCTTAGATTTAGATAACACGTTGTGGAAAGGCGTTATCGGAGATGATGGACTGGAGGGTATTGAAGTTGGCGGTGATTATCCAGGGAATGTGTATCAGTCTATACAGTCTGTATTTAAAGTGTTCAGGGATAGAGGAATTGCATTGGTGTTATGTAGTAAAAATACTGAAGAAATTGCATTCGAGGTTTTTGATAAGCATCCAGCCATGTTATTGAAAAAAGAAGACCTAACAGCATGGCGTATTAATTGGGTGCCAAAACCGGAAAACATAAGGGCATTGTCTGAAGAACTGGATCTAGGGCTTTCCTCATTTTGTTTTATAGATGATAACCCTTTAGAGAGGGAAGAAGTAAGTTTGTCACTACCAGAAGTCTTCGTACCTGAGTTACCCAAAGAAATATCGGATTGGCCAGATTATATAGCCAATTTGCCAGAGTTGTCAGATATAGGTTTGACTGATGAAGATAGAAAAAGGGTAGATCAGTATAATATTAGAACAGAAATTAAACGTTATGAAACACAGAGTGAGTCAAGAGAAAATTTTCTTTTAACTTTAGAAATGAAAGTTAAAATGGAGCCGTTTTCATTTGAAAACCAGCAGCGTATTCTCCAGCTAATAAAGAAGACTAATCAATTTAATGCTACAACGAGAAGATATAGTGAAATTGAACTGAAGACATTAATTAAGCAAGGAGAATGTTTCGCTGTGCGATTGAAGGACCGTTTAGGTAGTGATGAAATTATTGGTGTTTTGATAATTGTCTTTGAGAATAGTTCTGCACGTATAGATACATTGTTGCTTTCATGCAGGGTTTTAGGTCGTGGTGTTGAAACATCTGTACTGTCATGGCTTTGTAATTATCTAGGTGGAAAAAATATAGATACGATAATAGGTGAAATAATACCCACCGAAAAAAATACGCCCGTTAGAGATATTTATAGTCAACATGGCTTTAATTCATTTTCTGAAAAATTGTTTAAGTTAGTTTTAACTGATCAAGAGATTAAAATGCCAGCCTGGATAAGGATGGAGTAAATATGCAAATTAATGACTCATTGTGGGCTCGCTGCGAGGTTAAAACTGTTGATCATGTCGCTGTGACAACAAGTGATTTGAAAGCGGTCATGCGAGATTATCTTGGCTTGCCGGGTAGTGAGCTTGTTCGGGGGCCTGGCTTCAACTCTAGTCAAAATGTAGATTATGCTTTTATTAAAACAGCATCTGGCATGATGGTAGAGATTCTCGGTGTTAGAAAAAATTCGCCGATATCAGAGCATGTCGAAAAAGGCGGAGGAGCTTATCATTTATGTTTTTCAGTGGAAGATTTAGATAAGGCGATTCTGATTGCTAAAGAAAATGCTGCAATTGAAGTAGTTAAACCAGGAGAAGATGATGCGTTTGATGGACGACGAGTTGCCTTTTTAATACATCCTGATCATGGACTATTTGAGTTTCTTGAGACTTATCCTAAAGACTTTAAGACCAATGCAGAGCCTGTCATAGAATCTAGAAAAGTTTTGACCAGAAATGTAAAAAACAGCAATGAAGCTATTGACCTGACAAAGCGGGCCCTAACTAAGTTATTTCCAGAGTTGAAAGAGGATTCAGAGATTGAGTCAGCAGAATATGATGTTACTCCTGGATGGGGTTCATTCAAGCATTTGCAATTGTTTATGGAAATAGAACAGCAAGCAAGTGTTTCATTTACAGCAGATGAAATCACACAAATTAATGACTTTGAGAGCCTTGTGGAAAACCTTAAGCGCAAGCTGGAAGAATAATGAAAAAAATTGAAATTGCGGGTAGAAAAATTGGTAGTAAGTATCCCCCCTACATAATAGCCGAATTATCGGCAAATCATAATGGTAGTTTAGAAAGAGCGTTACAATCTATTGATATGGCTAAATCGATGGGCGCGGATGCTGTAAAAATACAGACTTACACAGCAGATACAATAACTATAGATTGTGATAATGAAGAATTCCAAATTCATGGTGGATTGTGGGATGGCTATAATCTGTATAAACTTTATCAATGGGCACAAACTCCTTATGAATGGCATAAACAAATATTTGAGCATGCTCATAAAATCGATATTACATTGTTTAGCACGCCTTTTGATGAAACCGCAGTAGATTTACTCGAAGATCTTAATGCACCAGCCTATAAGATAGCATCATTTGAAGCAATTGATTTACCATTAATAAAATATGTTGCACAAACACGTAAACCAATGATTATTTCAACAGGCATGGCCAATATTGATGAAATTTCAGAAGCAGTGGAGACTGCGCGTGAAAACGGTTGTAAGGAGCTGGTTCTGTTGCATTGCATTAGTAGTTATCCAGCCCCAATTGAACAGTCTAACTTACGAACTATTCAGGATTTAGCAAGTAAGTTTGATGTGATACCTGGCCTTTCTGATCACACAATGGGCACAGTGGCTTCAGTAGCCAGTGTTGCATTGGGTGCATGTTTGATTGAAAAGCATGTGACATTGAGTCGAGAAGACAAAGGGCCGGATAGCGAATTCTCGTTAGAACCAGAAGAGTTAAAATTGTTGTGTGAGAATACCAAAGATGCCTGGTCAGCGTTGGGAGATGTTGGGTATGCACTTAAATCGGCAGAGCAAGCAAGCCTGAAACATCGAAGGTCTATATATATAGTCAAAGATATAGAAGCTGGTGATATCCTCACAACTGAAAATATACGAAGAATAAGGCCAGGTTTTGGTTTGGCACCCAAACATTACGATAAAATTCTTGGCAAGAAAATTAATCAGGATATTAAATTTGGTACTCCTATGAAATGGGAATTTATAAGTTAATATGTTGCTTAAAAACTTGTTCCCAAGTAACTAAAATACTATGAGAAATATATTTTTAGTTAAGTCCCCATTACAACTCCTAAATGCAGTGGAGGCTAAACATCATTTTAGAATAGATGATGATGATTGTATTTTGGTTATTATGGGAGACAGAAAGAGTTATCCACAATTGATGAGTCTTTCAGCTGTTAATCAACAGTGGAGAAACGTTCTTCTAATTAATAATATAAGCTTATTGCCAGGTAACCCTTTAAAAGGACAGAATATGGGGCACGGCTATGTAAATTCTAGAAGAAAGACCTTATTAAGAAGTTCATTCTTTACTATCTGGCGACTAAATAGGTTAGCAAAATTCTTAGAAAATGTTGAACGTATTTTTATAGGTGATTATAACTATGTGTATATGAGACATATGATTAATACAGTTCGGCATAAACATACAGTATTGCTAGATGATGGGACTGCAACTGTTGAAGTTGCACGAATGAGACTGGAGATGGAATTTGACGAACCTGCTTATAATGTTAAAAAAAGAGCCAAACTTGTCGCAAAGCAATTTTTTCAAGGTCTTAAAAGTAAGCCTCCTGAAAAATTATGCTTTTTTACGGCATTCGAATTAGAAGTCAATCTAAATGACAAAATAGTAAAAAATTATTTTCAATTCCTGAAGAATGAGAGTCAATCTTTGGCTTTGATCGACTCAGTGTATTTTTTAGGCTCGCCACTAGTGGAAACAGGGGTGATGATTAAGCAGGGTTATCTTGATCAGCTTTCTATGGTAAATGACTTCTTTAAGGGCAAAGAGGTTGTGTATGTCGCACACAGGAGAGAGGATAAAGAAAAGCTGGCACAAATTCAAAAAGAGTTAAATATGAAAATATGTATTTTTGATTATCCAATAGAATATCAGGTAGCAATCCTTGGGCCAACACCCAAGGTAGTTGCTTCCTTCATCTGCTCAGCATTAGATAATCTTCGTGTGATTATGGATAAAAAATTAAAAATAATTTCATTTAAACTCATTGATGGGAGCTATTTAAAAGAAGATAGAGTGAATGCTATTTATGATTATTACGATCTTAATTTAAGTGATAATTTTTGTTTGCAGAGCTTGGAAAATATAGATGATTCTTAGAACTATACAAACTAGCTTAATGTTTCTAAAAAAGATAATGAGTTACAAGTTGATTCCTGGTGTGTATGCATGAAACATTATTTGTTTTTTATTAACCATCTGTATTCTTATTCTATCTTGCGGCCATTGCAAAAAGAAATCCGTAAACGTGGCGATGATGTGGCGTGGTTTTTACAGGGAGCGGATGCCCAGTTTCTCCGGTCTGACGAGAAACAACTAAAAACGGTTGAAGAAGTAAGAAAATATAATCCAGTAGCTGTATTTGTCCCAGGTAACTGGGTGCCTGATTTTTTTCCGGGTGTTAAAGTTGAAATTTTCCATGGATTAGCAAATGATGAAACGGGTAAAAAAGGGCATTATCGTATCCGTGAGTTATTTGATCTTTATTGTACACATGCACCTGTTGTAACAAAGAAGTTTAAAGCGCTATCTAAAAAACATAAGACATTTGGTGTTGCAGAAACGGGTTGGCCAAAGCTCGATCCGCTTTTTAATTCGAGTCTTCGTGATCCAAGCCCATACGATGATCTCCGTACTCGTGTTAGTTTTGATAAGCCGATTGTTTTTTATGCATCAACGTTTAGCCCATCACTTACTTCTGCGCCTTATTTGATTGATACAATAAAACAGTTATCTAAAGATGATAAGTGGCATTGGCTGGTGACACTTCATCCTAAGATGCCTAAGGATATAGTAGAGCAATACAAAGCAATGGAAAGTGAAAACTTTACCTTTGTTGATAGCAATAATGATGTTTTACCTTTACTTCAGGCTGCTGATGTAATGTTATGCGATACCTCATCTATTGCATTAGAATACATGCTGCTCGATAAACCGCTGGTTACTTTTAATACCAAAGCGCCGGGATCCCATGTTATTAATGTGACTGAAACTAATGAAATAGAGTCTGCATTAACACATGCTTTAACCCGACCCGAGCCTTTACTTAAAGAAGCGAGGGAATATGTTTCTATGCTTCATGCTTATTCTGATGGTTTTTCTTCTGAAAGAGTTTTGAAAGCGACCGATGATTTTGTTTTAAATGGAGTGTCAAGGCTTAAACCCAAGCCCTTAAATCTTTGGCGTAAATTACAAATGCGTAAAAGAATGGCTTATTACAAATTCTGAAGTGATCAGGATTCACAGTATTTACTATTATGACTAAAAAGTTATCCGTTATTATTATTTGCAAGAACGAGGAGTCGAGAATACGACGTTGTCTTGAATCCATTCGCTGGGTTGATGAGATTATTGTTGTAGACTCCGGCAGTACAGATAAAACACTTGAAATTGTATATGAGTTTACGGATAAAGTTTTTATTAACTCCGAGTGGCCCGGGTTTGGACCGCAGAAGAGGCTGGCTGAAAGTAAAGCCAATAATGAGTGGGTATTATCACTTGATTCGGATGAAGTTATTAGTGAAGAATTACGAGATGAAATAATTGACCTGATGGCTTATGCAGATAATAAAACAGTTTATCGCTTGAATCGTTTAACTAATTTTTGCTACAAGTTTATTAAGCACAGTGGGTGGCATCCAGATCGTATTGTGCGTTTGTATAATAAAAAATATTATCACTTTAATGACGCATATGTACATGAAGCTGTAGAGTGCGCAGGTGCTAAAAGAGTAGATTTAAAAGGCAAACTTTATCATTATACCTTTGAGTCTCTTGAAATTTATATGGCTAAAAGAAATCATTATGCTAAATCATGGGCAGAGAGTCAGTTCAAGAAAGGTCGAAAAGTCTGTGTTTTAACCATTATTTTTCACTCTATATTTGCGTTTATTCGGCATTATTTCATCAGGTTAGGTGTGCTAGATGGGTATCACGGTTTTTTGATCTCGGTGATCCAAATGCAGTACACATTTAATAAATATAATTATTTAAAATTTAAACAGAAATCAGAATAGTAAAATATTGGTTGTATATAAATAAAATGTTACCCCTGGTTAATTCACCTAAAAAAATATGTATTCTGCGATTGTCCGCACTTGGCGACGTAACACATGTAATTCCTGTTGTTCGTGAAATACAAAACAAATGGCCAGATGCTGAGATAACCTGGGTATGTGGTGCATTTGAGCATAAGTTAGTTCAGCTTATAAAAGAAGTTCGTTTTATTAAATTTAATAAAAAAAAGGGTATTAAAGAATATATTGATTTATGGCAACTACTAAAAGAAGAAAAGTTCGACGTTCTATTGCATATGCAAGTTGCTGCTCGATCGAATATCGCAAGCTTAGCAATTAAGTCTGATATTAAATTAGGTTGGGATAAATTCAGGTCTCGTGATTTTCATCAGTTATTTATAAGTCATTCAGTCCCTGAAGTAAAACAACAACATCAAGTTGATGGGTTCTTGTCTTTTACACAATCGTTAGGTATTCAAGTAGATAAACCTGTATGGAACATACCTGTTACCCAGGATGCCCGGAATTTTTCTGAAAAATACATAGATAATAAAAAACCGGTACTCATTATATCTCCTTGCTCAAGCCATAAATTACGTAACTGGTTTGCTGATCGATATGCAAAGCTTGCCGACTATGCAATTAATCGATATGGAATGCAAGTTATACTCAGTGGTGGGCCTGGTGAAATAGAAGTAAATATGGCTAAAGACATTATTTCGAATATGAAAAATCAACCACTTAATTTGGTAGGTAAGGACACCCTGGAACAACTTGTAGGATTGTTAAGTAAAGCTACAGTCGTCGTTTCACCTGATTCAGGACCAGCACATATTGCAAACGCAGTAGGCGTACCAGTAATCGGTCTGTATGCCTGCACGTGGAGCAAACGAAGTGGACCCTATCATTCGCTTGAATATTGTGTTGATAAATTTGAATTAGCTGCGGAGAAATATTTAAATAAGCCGGCTAATAAGTTACGCTGGGGTACGAAAATTGAATTACCAGGTGTGATGGATTTGATTGGGGTAGAAGAGGTCTGTGGGCGGCTAGATCAGATAATGACTGATATTAAGAAAAAAAAGGATTAGTGGGTTAGTAAATATTCAAAAAAATCTAAGTATTTTTCTACTGTTTTAGAGTGTGACATTTTATCTTCAATTACTTTTTGACTGTTTTTAGAAAGCGTTTTTAATAATTCTGGTGAATCATAGAGTTTATGAACTTTATCTGCAATAGCATCGGGATTACCAACAGGAACAATGCAGCCGTTCTTTCCATTAATAATAATTTCCATACTTCCAGGGTTGGCAGAAGCAACTACAGGTGTACCATAAGCGAGAGATTCCAGTACTACTCGCGGTAAGCCTTCACCTGAAATAGAAGGTTGTATGAGAATGCTACTTGCCGCAATAAGCTCTGGCGCATCATTTCGATAACCGGCAAGATGTATTCGTTGTTTCATTTTACTGTTCTTAATAAGGCTTTTATAAGGTTCTTTATCCATGCCGGAGCCGACTAATAAAAGGTGAAAGTTTTCAATGTCAGCAAGTTTATTGGTCGCTTCAAGTGCAATGTGAATCCCTTTATGGGGTCGAGCATTTGTAACACATATAGCAGTAAAGTCTCCCTTTATTATTCCGAACTCACTTAAGTCAGCTGGTTTTTTATCATACCAACTCAAACTGTGCCCTTTATAGATAGTGGTGATACTTTTATTAGAAAGAGCCCTTTTTTTCGCTACATATTGATAAACATAATCTGAAACACAGATAATACCATCTACCCCAGGGTGCAATATACCCAGGTAATTTCCTGGGTCATGCCAGTATAAACCGCTGGCAGTACCGCGATAAACAACCAGTTTTGCAGGCAAACCTAAACATGCAAATGCTGCATTGGGTATAGATTTGGAGTTGGTTGCATAAACAATATCAATTGATTTTTCTTTTATAGTCTTTCGAATTAAGTGAATTGAGTGGAGGCTGATTTTTTTTGTAACGGGTTGTTCAATAACTTTTATGTTGTTGTCTATAAATAATTTATTGTATGGGCCATCTTTATGGGTGATAACAGTGATATTATGCCCGAGTTTGGCCATGCTGATATAAATTTCATGCTCAGGGCGTAAGCTATTAAATGAACAGTCACTTGATGTACACGCTAAAATATTCATGGTTAAATTTTTTCAGCTGTAAGAGTGAGAAACGATACAACTCCATTGGCTTTTTGTCTCCACTTTTTTTCGCATGATTTAGGGTTTGTTCTTAAGCTGTGCCATTGCTTTAGAAATGATACATTTTTTGAATGCATAGGCGTATATTGACTATGTGTAATCCTGATAAGATTTTTCTTCAACAATATCCGATTTTAAATATAGATTAATGCGTTTTTTTATATCTGCACGTTGATCATTAGTGACATATACACTGCGAGCCAGCTCAATAAAACGTGCTTCAAACCGTTTGTCACGCTCTTCGTCACGAATATCATCTTCAATATCCCACAGGGTTTCATTGATGGATTTCATTTCAGATCTCATTGATTTGATATCTGTATTTTCAGTAACTGCGCCAGTCCAAACATCATTTAGCATTGCCAGTTCCTTACTCACATTGGCTTTTTTTTCTACTGATGCAATACGTTCAGATTTTATTTCCAGAATAGTGATTTTATCCAGCAGTTCGCCAGGAGATATAGGGATTAGTATTTGTTTCATAGTGGTGCTTTGATATTAAAAATAAGGTAGCTTATTATAAATGTAAATATATCCGGATGCCAATTTCATTGGATTAATTGCTAAAAGCTTATCTGTTGCTTGAATAGCATGAATTATGTGGCTAATTAAGGGTATAGTGAGGATAAAGTTGGCTTTTGTTTCCCTAATTTGTCAGCAGGCAAGATTAAGGTATATAAAAATTTAAGGAAATATCTATGGATATAACGAGCTATATAGCCCGTATAGAACTACTTGATTATCTCGCATTAGCATTAAACCTGCTATTGCTAATATCGGCGAGGCACATATTGCAGTTTTTTCAGGCTGAAAATCAGGATAAACCGGCCTTCTTATTTAAAGTGCAAAGCTTCAGAGCGCTAAATTTACTGATTATTCTGACTTATGGATATATTAATATTTATCAGAATACAGGGCAAAGTGGCCCCGGCTTAAAGTTAATTTCTATCTGGGTGATTCTTTACCTTTCATATTTAATCAAGCAAATTCTTAGTTACTGGATTAGAAGCAAGTACGGCAAAATTCGTGAGATTAATGGTGGTAAAAAAAGTATAGAAACATACACAAGTCGATTATTAAGCTTATTAATCGGTGTGGTTGTTTTTGTTATGGCTTTAATTAGTGTTATTCATGTGCTGGAGTTTAATAGTCTGTTGCAGGCTGGTGGTGTTATCGGTGTCATGGGTGTCTTCCTTGCTTTAACCCAAAATTCATGGGCACCAGATATTATTAGCGGTTTAATTTTACTTAATAATGGCATGATTGAAGAAGGGGATGTGATTGAGCTGGATGATAGTGGGGGGATTATTGGTATAATTTATAAAACAAAAATGTTTCATACAGAAATATTAAACCTTGTGAATAACCACCGGGTGATGCTTAAAAATTCCCGTTTAAGAGAGTTTACCATTCAAAATTTATCTAAATTTGCTTCAGCTAAAGGCTTAAGGGAAAAGCTTGCATTTAAGATAGGTTATGATGTACCACCTGATAAGGTAAGGCAAATGTTTATGGCGGCAGAAAAAAGATTACAGGGGGATTGTGGCATTCAGCTAGGTGAAGAAAACTCATTTGAAATAGGTGTTCTGGATACAGGAGATCATGCCATAGAATGGGGTGTTTATTATTATACTAAAGATGTTAAGTCGTTAATAAAAGATAGGCAAACTATTCGTGAGTGTGTTTTGAAAACGGCGAAAGAGTTTAATATTTCATTGGCCACGCCAGTTACTCACCTAAGCCTGAACGCTTATTCTGAGTGATGGGTGCTGGTTTAATTGTTTTTGAATTGAATTTCGATGATACATATGAAATTTAGTTCAAAAACAATTGAGGGTTTCAGGTTGAGTTGAAAATGATAAAAAAACACTGAGATACAGGCGCGTTTAAAATAACGTTGCTTCCCAGTGTTTAAATATCGAGATAAATTTTAATGTCTGTAATCAGGTTATTTTTTTCGTCTGCTGATGCCAAGCAAACCAATCAGTCCAGATCCAAATAACCAGACTGCAGCTGGCACAGGAACAGCGCTGGGTGCTGAAACATTTAGAAGCGTGGTGCTAAAGACATCGGCACCGAAGTCATTCTGTGCATATATTACAAATCTGCCGGAAAGATCAAAGTTAGTTGCATCGGTTAACACGGAAAGAAAATAACCTTCATCAGGGGGTACAATAAGCGAAGGGTCATACCTATAACCTAATGAAAACCCACTTAAGTCGCGTGCAACATCATTAGGGCCAATATTACCCAAACCATCCGTACGATAATCTATATTTGTACTGAAACCATCAAAACCCTGCATTTCAAAGCCCATAATCCATGCGGTTGTTCCAGCCGGATTGCTCAGGTCGCGTAAACGTGGGGCAAAGATTAAGTTGCCAGTGTTATTAGAGCGAGTGACGCGGTCCTGTACATTCCCTGTTAATATAACGGTGCCTAATGAGTTAGTTATTTGAAAAGGAATAAGTTGATCTCGAATAACAACACCAGCAAGATCTGGGTTTGCAGCAGAGGTAGTGCCGCCTAAAGCAACGGTTGAACCAGGTATAACTGAAACGGCTACTGAAGTTTGAGTACTGAGTAGACAAAAACATCCTAATAATGTCAGGCAAAGTGATTTTAAATTTATTTTTAACATTTTGTTTTCTCCATTAAACATTTATATTTAAAGTTTTTTTAGAACAACTTCTAACTCCTTTTATTGAGGAGTGCTAATAATTCTAAAAAAATCAGCTGACCGACATCAAGAGCTTATACTTTAAGCGCACTTTCAACTGATCTTTCTAGGATAATAGCTCCGTTTATAAACAGCTTTAAGCGGGATTGGATTAAATATGAATAGGGAAAACAGGGCGTCGTTTGTAAGGATATGATTACAATTTATCAGATTTTATCACTATCATTTTTTCAACCTGCATGTCTTTAAACGTATGGGGTATGCCGCCCACACCCATACCCGAATGACGTAAGCCAGCAAATGGCATCCAGTCTACACGGAATGCAGTGAAATCATTAACCATGACAGCGGATGCATTAAGTTGTTTATATGCGTGCATGGCGGTATCTAAATTAGAAGTATAAACCGCCGCCTGAAATGAAACATCTAGAGAATTCGCCTGTTTGATTGCATCATTAATGTCTTTATATTCATAAATACAGATAACCGGACCAAAAATTTCTTTACAGCTAACCGATGTGTTAGCGGGTGGATTTAATAATACGGTTGGTGAATAGCAGCTATCTGAAATTTTTCCCGAGCCGGAAATTTTTTCTGCACCCGCATTTATGGCTTCCATCACCCATTCATCTATGCGGTTAGTTTCGGCATGTCGAATGATGGGGCCGATATCTGTTGTGGCTAAAGTCGGATCACCTACGGACATGGTATTGCCCAGTTCAGCAATTTTTTCAGCAACTTTTCGGGCGATAGTTTTTTCTACAAATACACGCTGCACAGAAACGCAAACCTGACCCGCATGGTAGAAGCCACCCTTTGCGAGCATAGGTAGTGCACTTGCAAGATCCGCATCTGCTTCGACAATAACCGGTGCAACGCCCCCATGCTCTAGCGCACATCGGGTACCGGGTGCCAGTTTTGAGCGCAGCATCCAGCCTATCTTTGCGCTACCAATAAAGCTAAAAAAACCAACGCGTTCATCGGTCACTAATGCCTCTGCTACAGCATGATCTGTAGGTGTAACAACCTGAGCCCATTCTTCAGGCAGGCCTGCCAGATGAAAAAGCTTTACCAGTTCATAGCAGGAAAGAGGGGTGTCATCCGCAGGCTTTATAATAACAGGACAGCCAGAGGCCACGGCGGGGCCAACCTGATGCACAATTAAATTAATAGGGTGGTTAAAGGCACTAACCGCAACCACTACACCAATGGGCTCGTGGGAAGTAACCGCCAGGCGATTCATAGAAGCCGCATTCAGGCCCATGGGAATTTCTTCACCATGATTATTACGTATGCAGTCAATGCAGTTGTTAATGCCATCAATGGCACGGGTCATTTCTACCCGTGTATCGGTTAATGGTTTGCCACCTTCCTGCGCGGAAATTAAAATTAAATGCTCTGCATTATCGGTCATTAAACTGGAAAGGCGAGTTAGTATTTCAATGCGTTTCGCAGCACTTAACCATTTTGACCTGTCATTGTATAAATTACTGGCTACGTTAAGTGCGTGGTCGATAGCACTTTTATCGAGCTGGTCTACAGTGGCGATTAACTGATTATCAAAGGGGGCGGTTACTTCTAATTTACCACTGGCTTTAATATTGCCCGCTACCATATTTTTATAATGATTTGTCATTTTAAATCCTTATCTCTTGGGTGAGATTTTGTTACCCTTATCGTGATAGATTATTAATATTTTAAATTGGACAGGCAATATCACCTAACCGTTCTGTAAGTTTCATGTTTTCACGATAATCAATGGGCACTAACACTAAACTTGGGCCGTCTTCGTTAAATGCTGCTTGTAGTGTGTTTTTAATTTCTGATGATTGTGTTACTTTATGCCCGTTCCAGCCAAAAGCTTCAGCAAGCTGCATCCAGTTGGGGTTACCAAACGCTAAATCAGTATGTCGACCAAACTGGCTTTGCTGTTTCCAGGCAATTAAACCGTATTCATTATCCTCCCAGACCATAACAACGCATTTAACATTTAAACGCCTGGCGGTTTCCATTTCCTGCATATTCATCATAAAACCCGCATCACCACAAACGGCTAAAACACGTTTGTCTGGGTGCACCATAGATGCAGCGATTGCACCGGGTAATGCAAAACCCATAGAGCAAAAACCATTTGGAATTAAACAGGTATTAGGTTCATGGCATTGATAATGTCTCGCCACCCACATTTTATGCGCACCTACATCCGATAACATAATGTCATGCGGTCCCATAACTTCACGGGCATCCCATAAAACTTTTTGTGGTTTTAATACATCGCAGGCATCATCATCTTTATACATTGCCAGCTCCTGATGCATTTGTTCACGGGTGGCTTTCTGTTGAGACAGGTCATAATTTAAGCCACCATCGTGCTCTACACGTTCAAGTAGCATGGTGATGGTATGTGCCATATCACCAATTAATTCAACTTCCGGATGATAATGGGCATCAATTTCTGCTGGGTGAAAATCCGCATGAATAATTTTTTTATCACCTTCCTTATTCCACAGGTTGGGGTGGTATTCCACCATGTCATAACCTAAAGCCAGTATCAGGTCTGAGGCATCAATGGCACAGGCCACCACGTCTTTTGCCTGTAAACCTACGGTGTAAAGGCAGTAATCCGCATCCATGTCGACACTGCCCTTGCCCATAAAGGTGCTGACAACACCAATGCCAGTCGATTCACAGAACTTTCTTAACTGTTCACTGGTGCGGCGCCGAATGCAACCATTACCCGCGAGAATAATCGGCCGTTTAGCTTTTTTAAGCATTTCATAAGCCTCGCTTATGATTCTATTATCCGGCCCTGGGCGACGAAACCGACGAGGGGGTATGGGTTTTGTAGTGGTTTGTAATTTAGCGATATCTTCCGGTAATTCTACTAAAACTGCACCGGGCTTTTCTGATCGGGCAACGCGAACCGCCTTACGAATTATTTCAGGAATATTATCCTGGTGTAAAATACTGGTTGCCCACTTTGTTACCGGGGCATACATGGCGACCACATCCATTACCTGGTGTGATTCTTTGTGTAGTCTTTGTGACGATCCCTGACCGGTGAGTACCAGCATCGGGGCGTGATCCATATTTGAGTCTGCGACACCTGTAATAAGATTGGTAGCCCCTGGTCCAAGGGTACCTAAACAACCTGCAGGGTTACCGGTTAAGCGGCCATAAATTTCTGCCATAAAAGCTGCGCCCTGCTCATGACGGCATAGAATAAACTGGATTTTTTCGGATTTTTCCAGTGATATCATAAAGTCAGCATTTTCTTCACCGGGTACACCGAAAATGTATTCAATACCTTCTTCTTCAAGACAGTTAACAAATAGATCTGATGCTTTCATTTTAGGGTTTCCAGTGAGCTTTAAAGTGTATAAAGTTTAGTTCATATAAAAGTAATAGTTTTAAATTTTATTCAGGCAACCGTTTTCGTTAAAAAAATATACCGGTTTATTGTCTAATGCCAGTACCCCGGTTAAGTAAACGCATGGCATAAGCATAAAGTATAACCGTGAAGCCAATAATAATAAGAATAGAGACCATTATATCCGTGTCGCCAGTGCCAATCATGCCATGTCTGAATGAGCTGATCATGTAGAGAATAGGGTTGGCTAATGAAAGTGTTTGCCAGAATTCTGGTAGCATGTCGATAGAATAGAAAATACCCCCTAAATAAGTCAGGGGGGTTAAGACAAAAGTGGGAATAATACTAATGTCATCAAAACTATTGGCATAAATTGCATTGATTAATCCGGCAATTGAAAACAGAGTGGATGTTAATACAAAAATCAGCAGGCTCAGTGCATAACTGTGAACCTGAATATCTGAGAAATACATAGCGACCAGTGTTACTACAATACCAACAATAATTCCCCTGGCTACACCACCGGCTACATAGCCTATGAGAATGAGATAGTTTGGAGTAGGGGATACCAGTAATTCTTCTATGCTTTTTTGAAACTTCGCACTATAGAATGAAGAAACAACATTGCCATAGGAGTTGGTAATCACCGCCATTAATATGAGGCCGGGTACAATATAGTCCATATATTTATAGCCATTAATATCTCCGATTTGAGAACCGATTAAATTGCCGAAGATAATAAAATAGAGCGCGGTGGTTATAGCCGGAGGTAAAACGGTTTGAATCCAGATGCGAATAAATCGTAGGTACTCCTTAATAATGATGGTTATTAGCGCATTATATTTTTCAGCCCAGGTCATAATAAATTATCCGCCGAATTATCTGCTTGTGAGGTTTGTTGTAATGTTTCAATAAGGTCAGGGTTATTGCGATTTTTATCAACCAGGCACATAAATAATTGCTCAAGTCGGTTGGTTTTATTGCGCATGCTCAAAACCTGAATGTCATTTTCAGTAAGTAATTTGAATACCCTGTTAATTTGAGCTTCTTCATCAAGGCAAATTTCAAGTGTATTGTCATCAACGACCTTAATATTAAATTGTGACAGTTCATTCTTTTGTAGACAGCTTGCGCCATTTTTTGATTCACTCAGAGGAGACTGTAAGTAGAGTATAAATGTTTCAGTGTTTAACTGGTTAAGCAGTGTTTTCATACTGGTGTGCTCAATGGTACAGCCATGATCAATGATAGCGATGTTTTTGCACAGGCTCTCGGCTTCTTCAAGGTAATGAGTTGTCAGGATAATGGTGGTGCCCTGTTGATTAATTTTAGTTAAAAATTCCCACATGGAGCGACGAATTTCTATATCCACACCGGCTGTGGGCTCGTCGAGGATGAGTAATTTGGGCTGGTGAATCAGTGCCCGTGCGATCATTAATCGACGTTTCATACCCCCGGACAATTCACGTGCCATCACATTGCGCTTATCCCATAATTCCAGTTGTTTCAGATAGGTTTCAGCCCGTTGATAGGCAAGCTCACGGGGTATGCCGTAATACCCCCCCTGGTTTACCAGAATTTCGATGACCCGTTCAAACTGGTTGAAATTAAATTCCTGGGGTACCAGGCCTATGCAAGATTTAGCCTGTGCCTGTTGTGTATCATAGTCATAGCCAAAAATTTTCACATCGCCGGAAGATTTATTAACCAGCCCCGATATGATGCCAATAGTGGTTGATTTACCGGCACCATTTGAGCCGAGCAATGCAAAAAAGTCACCTTCTTCAACCTTTAGGTCAACGCCTTTAAGAGCCTGGGTGCCATTTTTGTAGGTTTTCTGTAAATTGCTTATTTCGAGGGCATACATAGTCTTAAATATACGGGTTTTTGTTTGAATAAGGCGTTGATTATATATGACAATTTAACCGCTTATCAGGTAAAACTTGAAAATATATAAAAATAATCATACGATTGTCTTAAATTTAAATATGGCGTATTTTTAATGTGTGTCATTAAAAAGCAATGGAAATACCACTATAATATTGTCGAATTTAAAGAGTTTTAGAATATTATTTTATACAGGTACAGTGTATGGGAACCAAAGGATCAGCCAACCGCCAGCGAATAGTCGATGCTGCTGACCATCTTTTTTATTCTCGTGGTTATAACCAGACTTCGTTCAGTGATATTTCAGATGAAACCGGTATCCCCCGGGGTAACTTCTATTATTACTTTAAAACGAAAGAAGATATTCTGGCAGCAGTTGTCGATGCCCGTTTAGCTGAATTTAAAGACATGCTGAAAAGTTGTGAACAAAGCACACCAGAGCCACTGCAACGCCTGCATACCCTTGCGCAGTTTCCCCTGCAACATGAGGCTCAGGTGCTCCAGTATGGTTGCCCAATTGGTTCATTAAGCTCAGAGCTGGTAAAAGAGCAGGATACGGAAATATCTCAGGCACGATTGACGGCTGTTTTTGATTTATTAAAATCCTGGATTGCAGCGCAACTCAATAACCTGGGGCAGGAGACCCGCAGTGATGATATTGCCAAAGACATGCTGGCAAAAATGCAGGGTGTTATCATTATTGCCAATGTATATAAAGACTCAGAATTTTTAAATCGAGGTATTAAAGATATACAAAGCTGGTTAAATCAAACCCTAAGTAATTAATTAAATAGTATGCAACAGAGTTCACAATATTCAGATCCCTATGTAAAACGTTTTAGAGAAGGCCGCTTTGAGTCTCTAATGCGTTGGGAGCAACTGGAACAATTCTGGAGTACATTACGTCCTCAGATTGATGATAGTTGGTATGTCTATGCAGTAGGTGAAATGGCACCACTTACAACTAGCAGTAAAGAGAATGTGCTTGGCTTTATTAATGAAATAGATCAGCTGCTTCGCAAGGAGCATGACGAACGGTATTGTGGAATTGTTTATGCGGATAACCATCAGAACCCTGAATTTATAAAAATATTTGATCCAAATAATCTGGGTGTCAGTTGTGGCTTTAGTGATAACCCGCCTTTACCCGGCTGGGTAATGTCTAAAATGAAACCGGTTAATTTACAGGACGCACTTCAACCTGCCAATAACCGTCGCCGGTGGTGGCAAAAGATTTTTGTTTAAGCGAATTATTATGGTCTATCCCCAAGGGAGATGTGCCATAACAGAGTAATTTGCCTACAAGTAAATAAAACTGTTATAGACCGTTCTGGTTAATAACGTGCGTTATAGATTTAAAAAATTAATCAATAAACCGTTTACGTAACAAATAATCAACGCTGAGCTTGCCCGCGCCTAAATACATTAAAGCTAACAGCATAATAAAATAAGTTGCGGCAAATTCTATGCCGTTGTTGAGTATTACCAGGCTTCCATTTTCAGTTAACCAACTGTAATTCGCATTCTCCTGTAAGATTGATTTAGCTCTATCTAGTCTTTCTATTGCACCTATAGTGCGATCAGTTGCAAAGAAACCTGAGCCTTCTGCAATCGCTAACCAGCCATTTTGCCAGTGTACGCTAACTGCGGCTATAAACATGGTAAACATTAAAGGAATAGATATCCAACGAACAGAAATACCAAAGAACAGAAAAATGGCACCAATGACTTCGGTATAAGTAGCGAGGTATGCCATTAGGCTGGGAAGTGGTAAGCCTAATCCCCAGTCTGCGTTTCCAAACCAGGCAATTGTATCTTCCATGCTGCCAAGTTTTTTTGTGCCAGCCATCCAGAAGATAGGTACAAGATAAAGTCTTAATAGTAAGGGAGCAATAAAATCGAATAATTTTATCTTATCGAGAAAGAAAGAATGGGCGTCTGTTAGAGAATCGATTAACGTGTTCATATAGGGCCTTTTTTAAAATTATTATGCTACATTGACTTGGATCTTTATTTTAAGTTCAGATTTGTTTAGCTGCCTGGTTTCTGAAGCCGATTTTTTTTGTTTAATCTACGGGTTAAATTTCGGGGTAAAGTTCACTTAAAGACTTTGAACGACCATTACTCTGAACGATTCTTGCGTGATCCCGAGTAAATTCTCGTGCTGATTTAATGCCACATGAGTGGCCAATAACTCCGACTTCATGAATTATATTCTGAATATAATGTGTCACGCGCCATGACTTCTGGGAGTGAACCAGGCCACGCTGGAGTTTTATGTTGTGGGTAGTAATTCCCGTAGGGCAGGTGTTTTTATCACATTGCAGTGCCTGTATACAACCCAGGGCAAACATAAATCCACGAGCCGTCACTATAAAATCAGCACCCATACATAATGCCCAGGCAACTTCAGCGGGTGTAATTAATTTACCCGATGCAATAATTTTAATGTGCTCGCGCAAGCCGTGCGCCTGTAGTTTATCAATCACTAAAGGCAGGCTTTCCTGAATAGGTAAACCCACATAATCTATCAGGCTCATGGGGGCAGCACCCGTACCACCGGTTGAACTATCAATGGTAATAAAATCAGGGGCATATTCTAAACCACGTGATTGAATTTTTTTACATAACTCATCAATCCAGCCATAGGCACCAATAACCACTTTAAAACCAACGGGTTTTCCGGTGACGGTTCGAATGTGATAAATCATATTTAATAAATCGTCATTTGAATTAATTTCAGGGTGGCGGTTAGGGCTAATAGAATCTTCACCTACTGGAATACCCCGAATTTCAGCAATTTCTGTAGTGACCTTGTTGCCGGGGAGTATGCCGCCTTTGCCGGGTTTGGCTCCCTGGCTGAGTTTTATTTCAAACATTTTAACTTGTTCAATGGCTGCGATCTGTTTTAGTTTTTCATCTGAGAGGTTACCGTCCTTATCTCTTACCCCATACTTTGCAGTGCCAATCTGAAAAACAATATCTGCTCCACCGTCAAGATGGTAAGGAGATAAGCCACCTTCACCTGTATTTATCCAGGCACCAGCTTTGCGAGCACCGTGAGATAATGAAGTAATTGCAGGTTTTGAGAGGGCACCGAAACTCATACCAGAAATATTAAAAATTGAAGAGGTGGTGAATGGGTGTTCACAACTTTCACCAATCGTCATGGGCTTGGGTGTCACTGCATCTTTTCCCAGTGTTGGAAAAGGGCAGTTAACAAAAATAACAGTGCCGGGGGGGGTTAAATCTCTAGTCGAACCAAAGGCAACCGTGTTGCTGATATTCTTTGCGGCTCGATAAACCCAGGATCTTTCTGCTCGGTTGAATGGTAATTCTTCGCGATCCATAGTGAAAAAATACTGGCGAAAAAAAGTACCGAGATGTTCAAACCAGTATCTAAATCGTCCGATGACTGGATAATTACGGCGAATGGCATGTACTGTCTGGTTACGATCAATAAAATAAATAATAATGACAACAATGCTGGCAACACCGATTGATGTAACAAATAAGATGGCAAGTATTTCTAGCATGTCCTGAAAGAAAGTCGTTTCATTCATATTTATTCTACTGTAATAAGTTTTGAATTAATAAAATAGCAGTAATTATTGCTTTTTGCTGGCTAGCCTGGTGTTCGTTGGTATTGTTTTATGGTCGTAGTTAATCCGAAAAGTACAAACTGTGCTTTTGTAAATCACCTAAATTACAATGTTTCAGTTTTTTGTGTGTACCCATGAAATATTTGGGTTAAGGCCTGTTTTTAAGTAAATTCTAATTCAGCTCTAATAAAAATGGCCCCGAAAATCGGAGCCATTTTATTTAGCATAAAACAATCATTGCTTGATTGAAGGTTTACTGACTATTAATTACCGCCACATTTACCTTCACCGCACTTACCTGCTTTCTCTTTGCCACCGCCGCATTTACTTTCTTTCTTTTTGCTGTCGCCGCATTTGCCTTCTTTTTTCTTGTCACCGCCGCATTTGCCTTCGCCGCACTTACCTTCTTTCTTTTTGCTATCACCACATTTACCTTCTTTCTTCTTGCTGCCGCCGCACTTACCTTCACCACACTTGTCTTTTTCTGCTACAGTGATCTGGTCAGTGTCAATACTGCTCATTCCGAATGGGTTTTCTGCTGCATTTGTGATTGGGCTGAACGCCATTACAAATAAAAAGCTTAATGCTGCGATAAGAGATTTGTTAACTAAATTTGTCATCTTTTTTATACCTATGGGTTGGTTTAATAGCTGAGTCTAGCGCCTTTTATTCCTAATTGACATAAAATTAGGCTTTCGGGTTCTCGACAGGTTCACATTTTTAACTATCGATAAAGTTAGACACAGAATTTAATCCAAGTTCCACAGTTTGTCTAAGCTTTAGTTTGTGTATAAGTAAATCCGAATATAGAGGTGTTTATTTAATGTATCTATATCTCTAATAATTTTTTTAACGAGATAAGGTAACGAGCTTCATCGGGGGGGGTGTTATTCGCCTGGGATGACCACATGGCTTCCGCGAGGCATTCAATCATGCTGTGTTCTGCATCATGGGTTGAGCCTTTTATTTTAACCAGCTGGTTGTAGATATCAGTTATGCCCAAGGGTCGATTGGTTGCTAGCTGTTCCCTGAGCCCTAGATGTAATCCCATATGTAAAAAAGGGTTGGTCTGACCTGATTCGGGCAAAAAGTCTTTATCTAGCTGAATAACAAAGTCATGGTATTCAGGGTGCTCTTTAATAACATCTGTAATTTGAGTTTCAAGTGGAGTTAAAATTTTATGTTGCTGGAATTTTTCCCATGCGGTTTTATACATTTGTCTTAACTGGTTACGGTCGGTGCCAAACATGTGGTGTATTTTCCATGATTAATCCTGAAGCATTTACAGGAATATTAAGAATGAATACTAGTCAATATTCTTTTGTTTAAATTCACAAAGGTCTTCAATTATACAGGAGCCGCAGCGTGGTTTTCGTGCAATGCAGGTATAACGGCCATGTAAAATGAGCCAGTGATGTGCATTCAGCATGAACTCATGGGGAATGAATTTGAGTAATTTTTTTTCCACTTCCAGCACGGTTTTTCCCGGGGCAATTTTAGTGCGGTTTGAAACCCGAAAAATATGAGTGTCTACCGCCATAGTGGGGTGACCAAATGCGGTATTGCGAATGACATTGGCTGTTTTCCTGCCAACACCTGCCAATGATTCCAGTGCCCGCTGATCGTCGGGTACTTCCGAGTTATGTTGCTCGATAAGCATTTTGCAGGTTTTTATAATATTTGCAGCTTTGGTGTTATATAGGCCAATTGTTTTTATATATTTTTTTAAGCCAGCTTCACCCAGTTTAAGTATTTTTTCAGGTGTATTGGCCACGGCGAATAATCTTCTGGTTGCTTTATTTACGCCTTTATCGGTTGATTGTGCAGACAAGGCCACCGCTACCAGTAATTCAAAGGGTGTTGAGTATTCCAGTTCTGTAGTGGGTTCTGGGTCTTCAGCTTTGAGTCGGGAAAAAATTTCGCTGCGCTTCAGTTTGTTCATTAGCGCTTAAGTTGTAACTTCTGGTGCGGTTATAGCTTGAGTTGCAGAGAGTGTTTGCTTTTTCTTATTGCGTTTATCAATGATATTTTTTAACGCAATAATTAAACCCATGCCGATAAATGCGCCGGGTGGTAAAATGGCCAGCAGAAAACCTGAGTAATCTTCTACAAGTACCCATGTCCAGTTACGCGCTATTTCACCAAACATTAAATGTGCATTACTAAACAGGGTGCCGTAGCCGAGAATTTCCCGAATAGCGCCCAGGGTAACCAGCACTAACGAGAAGCCGAGCCCCATCATTAGTCCATCAATTACTGAGGGAATTAAGCTGTTTTTAGAGGCAAAGGCTTCAGCACGTGCGAGGATGCCACAATTGGTTACAATTAATGGTATGAAAATGCCTAGCACGGTATAAAGCTCATATAACCAGGCGTTCATAGCTAATTCAATCGTGGTGACCACCGAAGCAATAATCATAACAAAAACGGGTACCCGTACTTCCGGGCGAACCCAGTGACGAATGACAGAAACAACAGCATTAGATAGCACCAGTGTTAACAGCGTTGCCAGACCTAAGCCCAGGCCATTAACAACGGTGCCGGTAACCGCCAGCAAAGGGCAGAGGCCTAGCAGCTGCACCAGTGCAACATTATTGCTCCACAGTCCATTTTTGCTGATTTCGTTGTAGTTGCTATTGTTCACTTTGCCTGTTCACTTAAGTTGTTGTCAGGTGAAGACGGTTTTATTTGCTTATTGTACTGATCGATCAACTCTTTTTTGTGTCGGTCAAAGTATACCAGACATAAATGTACAGCCTGCACTACTGCTCGAGGGGTTATTGTGGCACCGGTAAACTGATCGAACACCCCGCCGTCGCGTTTAACTTTCCAGTCTTTTTCTTTAGGTATGTGCAGAGACTTGCCATTAAAGCCAAAGACCCAGTCGCTTTTTTCTGTTTCCATTGCGTCTCCAAGTCCGGGGGTTTCTTTGTGGCTTACAATACGTACACCAGCCAGGGTGCCATCAATATTAATACCCACCAGCATTTTTATTTCACCGCTATACCCTTTAGGTGCAATCACTGAAAAAATCATCGCGCTTATTTTGTTTTGTTGTTTTGCTATATAAAGAGTTGATTTTTTTTTCTGACCTAATCTATTGTCTGCTTCTATGCTGATTGTTGTGTGTAGTAAATCATTGTCATATTTATCGGATGGTAAAATCTGGTTAAGCTTTTTTAGCAGGGCGAGGCGCTCATTATCCGCTATTTTTTCTATCGTTGCCTGATGGATAATGCCCACCAGTGCGGTACCAATAATGGCAAACAGACCGAGTATTAAGCCACTGACTAAAATATATCGTTTATTATTCATCATCATCTGCTTTATGGTGATGTGGGAATTCGGTCCAGCTATGGCCAAAGGCGCGGGGCATAGTGTAATAATCCAGCAAAGGGGCGGCCATATTCATTAAGATAACCGCAAAGGCAATGCCATCTGGGTAAGCGCCCCAGGTACGAATAATAAAAATAACAACGCCTATACCCGCACCATAAAGCCAGCGACCTTTGGTGGTGGTGGCTGCGGTTACCGGATCGGTGGCAATAAAAAATGCCGCCAGCATAATGCCGCCACTAAATAAATGAAAAGTGGGTGGCGTGAAAGAGGCGTAATCATAAAGTGCAAAGGTATTTGATAAAACTAATAATGCGGCGATCAGGCCTGCGGGGATACGCCAGTCAATTATGCCTTTTAATGCGAGGAATAAACCTGTTGCCAGAAATAACCCATTGACCCATTCCCATCCAAATCCACCGACGGAGCCAAACATCGGGCCATATACATCATGATTTTCAATTTCATTAATACTTAATTCTAAACCTAGCTGGGTTTTTACTGTATCCAGTGGGGTTGCCATTGTTATGGCATCCCAGGTGTAAGTAAGGGGTAAGTCCCCACCAAAAATAATCTGTAAAGTTTCAGAGAATGAAAGCAGGGTGTAGGTTTCCAGTAAAGGGGGGACCCATTGAGTCATTTCTTTAGGAAAAGAAATAATAACCACCACATATCCAACCATTGCAGGATTAAAGGGGTTAAAGCCCAGACCACCATATAAATGCTTGGCAACGACAATAGCAAACAGGGTGCCGATAACTGTCAGCCACCAGGGGGCTAATTGCGGCAGGGCAAGGGCAAGCAAGCAGGCGGTGAGCAGTGCGCTACCATCGCTTATATAGGGTTTAATCGGGCGGTTACGCAACCAGAGCATTAATGACTCAGCAGATAGAGCAACGACCGATGCGAGAATAATATTGATTAATACGCCCCAGCCAAAGAAGACTATCATTGCAATGGTACCAGGAATCATTGCCAGCAAAACTTTAAACATGAGAGCCTGAATATTATTTTGTTGTGCAATATGTGGTGAGCTGGCGGTTTTAAATTGCATTGTGCTTTCCGGTATTTTTTAAATTATGTTCGCACGAACTTAAGTTTATAATATTAAAATATTTTGACACAGAGGCGCAGAGATAAAGGGAAAGAGTATTTTTCTTTGTAGTTAAAAAAATCTCTGCACCTCTGTGCCCCTGTGTCAAAAAGTTATTTTTCATCAGCATTCGTATTACTGGTTTGCTTTGCATTTTTTTTATCTTGTACTCGTTTCATTGCAGCTTCAATGGCTGCTTTTTTAGGGTCGACTTCTGCTTCATTCCCTTCTTTTTTTGCAGCAGCTTCCGCATTTTTTTTCTTTTCTAATAATTCTTTTTTCTTACGTAATTTTTCAGCGCGTTCTTTCTTTTCATTGTCGATGCGAGCTTGCCTGAAATCATGTCGCACCCTTGCATGGTCTGATTTTATTCGGTCACGTTCCTGGTTCCATATTTCTGTTTTAGCAAATCGGTAATATTGCACCAGTGGAATTTGACTGGGGCAAACCTGGGCGCAACAACCACATTCAATACAATCGAATAAATGATAATCCTGCACCAGATCAAAATTTTTCGAGCTGGCCATCCAGAAAAGTTGCTGAGGTAAAAGCTGTGCCGGGCAAACCGTTGCACAGGCACCACAGCGAATACAGGGCATGGTTGCCGGTGTTTCTTGCGGGGTGTTTTCTACTAGAATGCAGTTACTACCTTTAATAACAGGTAGGTGGTCGGTTGCCAGGGTAAAGCCCATCATTGGCCCTCCCAAAATTAACTTGCAGGCATTCTCGTGGTATCCACCCGACTGCTCGATTAATTCGGATATAAAGGTGCCAATTAGTACCTCCATATTCTGCGCTTGATTTATGCCATCACCGGTAATGGTAACAATACGGGAAATAAGGGGTTCACCAAGAATAATGGCTTTATGAACGGCTACAGCAGTGCCCACATTCTGAACTAATAAACCAATATCAGATGGAAGGCCATCGCTGGGTACTTCTTTATGGGTGAGTACTTTGACTAATTGTTTTTCACCACCTGTTGGGTATAGCGTTGGTATGCATACCACTTCAATTGTATGTAATGCTTTTTCTTTTATAACCGCTGCAATGGCTTTAATCGCCTCGGGCTTATTATCTTCAATTGCAATTAAGCAGTATGTGGCTGACACCATATATTGAATAATGCTACAGCCAGAAATAACCTCTTCGGCATATTTTCGCATCAGCATATCGTCACAACTGATATAAGGTTCGCATTCTGCGCCGTTAATAATCAGGGTTTCAATATGTGCTTCTGGCCCTGGATTTACTTTAACCGCGGTGGGGAAGGCGGCGCCTCCTAATCCTACAATGCCCGCCTTGCGTATTAGCTGGCGTAATTCAGCGGGAGATTTTGTATTTGGGTAGCGGGTAGGTTTCAGTTTTATCCACTTATCTTCACCGTCAGATTTAATGACAACACAAAGTGTATTTAAACCTGATGGGTGGGGGGCAGGTAACTCATCAATGTCAACAACGGTGCCGGAAGTGGGGGCATGAATGGGGGCGCTTACATACTCAGCGCTCTCTGCAAGTGGTTGGCCCTTTAAAACCTTATCACCCACTTTTACCAGTAGTTCTCCCGCCTCACCAATGTGCTGTTGCACAGGAATGACTAAACGTTTAGGTAAAGAGGCCTTAACAATGGGCGTGCTGGTCGACATTGCTTTATTGCTGTCGAGTTTTAAGCCACCATGGAAATGCCAAAGTTGGTTTGAGGATCGAGTCATATTATTAGATTTATATCACTATAGTATTTGTCTTTATGTAGCTTAGTTTACGTGTCTTAAATTATTTTATCGTTCAGGCTTTAGGCGCTGTGTCAGTTGATTCAGGTAAAGACCAGCACCAGGTATCCTGTTCAAGTTTAACGGGTTTTATATGGATGCAATCAACCGGGCAGGGTGGAATACATAAATCACAACCGGTGCATTCACTTTCTATAATAGTGTGCATTTGTTTTGCTGCGCCTAATATGGCGTCCACAGGGCAGGCCTGAATGCATAATGTGCAACCAATGCAGGTTTGTTCGTCAACATAAACCACGGTTTTTTCAGGTGTATCTGCATGCTCTTCATCCAGTGCCAGGGGTTCAACACCTAGCAGGTCAGAGAGTGCCAGCATAGTAACTTCGCCACCGGGAGGGCATTGATTGATATTCGCTTCACCACGGGCAATTGCTTCAGCATAGGGGCGACAACCAGGGAAAGTGCATTGGCCACACTGGGTTTGGGGTAGTAGTGCATCGATTTTATCGACAACCGGGTCACCCTCTACATGAAATTTAACCGAGGTATAACCGAGTAACACACCAAAAAAAACAGAAATGCTGGCAAGTGTAATGACGGCGATTAGTATCGACATTTAGCTTAATTCACCAGACCAATAAAGCCCATAAAGGCCAGTGACATAATGCCTGCGGTAATCATTGCAATTGCAGTTCCCTGAAAGACCTCAGGAACATCGGCTACAGCGATGCGCTCGCGTATGCCGGAAAAGAGTATTAGCACCATTGAAAAGCCTATCGATGCACCAAAACCATAAAACACAGACTGAAGAAAGTTATGTTCTTCCTGAATGTTCAGTAGCGCAACCCCAAGCACTGCGCAGTTTGTGGTGATCAGGGGTAAAAAAATACCCAGGACGTTGTAGAGCAATGGGCTGGTTTTGTGTACCACCATTTCGGTAAATTGCACCACAACGGCAATCACTAAAATAAACATAATGGTTCGTAAATAGGTAATATCCAGGGGAGTCAGAATATACTGGTTAACCAGATAGCTGCAAATAGATGAAAGTGTAAGTACAAAAGTAGTCGCCAGTGCCATACCTATTGCCGTTTCCAGCTTACGAGAAACTCCCATAAATGGGCACAGGCCAAGAAATTTCACTAAGACGAAATTATTGACCCATATGGTACTGATTAAGATTAGTGCGTATTCAGTCATGTATATAGGCATCTCAAGGTGATGAGAGAACTCATTTGATCACATATATCAAGATTACTGATTAAGATTAGTGCGTATTCAGTCATGTATATAGGCATCTCAAGGTGATGAGAGAACTCATTTGATCACATATATCAAGATTACTGATTAAGATTAGTGCGTATTCAGTCATTTATGCAATTTTTTGAAAACCCAAAGATGAGAGTTTACCTTAAAAATTTATATTTAGGGGGTATGATATTTTAAATATAGGAAAAATCTTATATAGAACAGAGATAAGTATTTGTAAGCTTTTAAAAAGAGTTTTTAAAAATAGTTGATAAAATATCTTGCTTTTAATGACTGAGTTATGCGTTAATAAGCGATTCTCCCGCTAAACGATGCGTCCGTGATTGGATCATCAATTCCTCTGGAAACGTTTAAAATCGGGTCAAACATTTTAAAACTAGCGTGGAAATCCGTAAAGTTCGGAGCCGGCATCAAGCCGGCTTTTTTTATGCGCAGTATCTTATTCAGCTTATATAGGAATTAGCAAGATTCAGGCTCCTAAAGAGTCGCGATCGTTTTTATATTTTCAATCAAAAATAGTAGCTTGTTAGCGGTCATGCGCTCGACAAACTTCAGGTCTGAATTCTTCTTTTAATGTGCCTTTCAGGCAGTTCCAGACGATGCGGCCTTTTAATATGTTTGGTGTGAGTATTAGTGTTTGGTCCTTACCATCAAGTACCTGTGCCCGAATAACCACAGTGATAATTGCACCTTCCCCTACAATGACTGATTTTATGGACTGGTTATTAATTTGTTTGTCCAGGCCCGCATCGATATTCTGGTTGGGCCAGAAATTAGTTTTGTGAATAAATTCAGTCACCTTATTGCGGGTGTCAAAGGCCAGTTTAAGGTCTTCTTCAATTTGTGTACGTTTAACATATTGCTGATAAAACGGAAATCCAATACCTGCACTAATGGTGAGTATGACAATAATAATAGCTACTTTGATCAGGGTTGCTTTCGTGTTGTTGCGCTTTAGGGTTTCCGGGTCGTAACCACAGTGAAGGCAGGGTGAATTTTCACTGGATCGAATAGTACCGCATTCAGGGCAAAAGTTTGCTGAATCAATATTTTCAATGACCTCATCCTGATTGGTGCTTTTTTTTGCAGGCCCGGCTGCAAGGGTCAGGTTGGCATGCTCGTTGTGTAAAGGCGTGATATCAGGTCGGGTGATATCTGTCAGGGGTTTTCCCTGGGTAGGTGTTTCTAATTCTTCAATTACGGGTAATGCGGTTTCTTCTTCATCTAATATTTCATCAATTCTGCAATTTACGCCAGTTGCGGTGATGGCCTTATGAAACTTTTCAGCGGTTGTTTTATCGGTTTGTTTTTTTATTATGAATGAATCTTTCTGTAGAATTTGTCGGGCTTTATCGGTAGAAATTTTAAATAGTTTAGCCAGTTGAGCAGTGACTGGTTCAGATGCTTGTGTCTGAAGAATGGTGACGTTGTATTTTTTATTATCCATTTTATTGTCTTTTTTTAAAATTATTCTGAAACCATTTCCTTTGTCCGGGGGATGGGCCTTGTTTTTTTTGCTTTGTCCCCTGAGTTATACCATTAATAACTGTGCGTGGTGGTATCTCTCTCTGCCAATCAGATCGGAATCACCACAGGGGACAGAGCGCAAAAAGCGGCGGTCTGTCCCCGATGGAGATGTGCCATGGCAGGTTTTATTCCTAAGTGGCTAAAGCGCTTTAAATCCAATATCTTTACGGTAATATACGTTATCCCAGTGGATTTTTTCAACTATTTCATAAGCGGCTTGCTGGGCATCGGCAACAGTATTACCCATGCCACATGCACACAGCACCCGGCCACCATGGGTCACAATCTGTTTATCTTTGATGGTGGTGCCCGCGTGAAAGACTTTTGTTTTGTGTGTGTCCAGGCCTTCAAGACCACTAATTACATCGCCTTTATTGTAACTGTCGGGATAGCCCCCCGCAGCGAGAACAACGCCCAGGGCATATTGTGAATCCCATTGTGTCGTTTGCTGGTCAAGTTTTCCATCAACCGCCGCCAGACATAGTTCAACAAGATCCGACTGCAGGCGCATCATAATGGGTTGGGTTTCAGGGTCTCCAAAACGCACATTGTATTCCAGAACCTTTGGCTTATTGTCTTCAATCATCAGGCCTGCATACAGAAAGCCAGTAAAAGCATGTCCTTCTTTTGCCATGCCATCAACCGTGGGGCGAATAACTTCGTCAATAACGGCCTGGTGAATTTCATTGGTTACCAGGGGGGCAGGTGAGTATGCGCCCATACCGCCGGTATTAGGCCCCTTGTCCCCTTCATCCCGGGCCTTATGGTCCTGGGACGTCGCCATGGGTAAAATATTTTTACCATCTATCATGCAGATAAAGCTGGCTTCTTCACCCTTTAAAAACTCTTCAATAACAACCCGTGCTCCTGCATCACCAAAGCTGTTGCCCGAGAGCATGTCTTTTACTGCGGCAATGGCTTCGTTTTCAGTTTGTGCAAGAATAACCCCCTTACCTGCGGCCAGACCATCGGCCTTAATAACGATGGGGGCGCCTTGTTGTTTTATATAGGCAATGGCCTCAGCTTCATCGGTGAAGTTACCGTAAGCTGCGGTCGGAATATTATTGCGTGCAAGGAAATCTTTAGTGAAGGCTTTTGAGCCTTCCAGTTGAGCTGCGCCCCGTGTCGGGCCGAATATTTTTAAACCCGCTGCCTGAAAAGTATCCACAACACCATTTACCAGAGGTGCTTCCGGGCCAACAATGGTTAATGCAATTTCATTTTGCATGGCAAACTGTTTCAGTGCATCAATATCTTCCGCATTAATATCGACATTTTTAACTTTGTCTTCATGGGCTGTGCCCGCATTGCCCGGCGCAACAAAAACAGTTTTAACGTTTTCAGACTGAGCTGCTTTCCAGGCCAGGGCATGTTCGCGACCACCGCCGCCTATGATAAGTATATTCATTATTTAACCTGTTTTTTTGCCACAGAGACGCAGAGGACGCAGCGTTTTTTTAGTTATTGCGCCTACGGGCGCAAGGAAATAGATTTATTTCTCGGTGCCCTCTGCATCTCTGTGGCAAATGTTTTATTTATTAGTGTCTAAAATGGCGCATGCTGGTAAACACCATCGCCATGCCATGTTCATTGGCTGCAGCAATAGTCTCATCATCACGCATGGAGCCACCGGGCTGAATCACCGCAGTGATTCCCGCTTCATGTGCCGCATCTATACCATCGCGGAACGGGAAGAAAGCATCGGACGCCATAACTGAGCCTTCAACCTGCAGGTTTTCATCGGCGGCTTTTATGCCGGCAATTTTTGCGGAATAAACACGGCTCATCTGTCCGGCACCAACACCAATGGTCATCTGGTTTTGTACATATACAATGGCATTCGATTTAACAAATTTGGCAACTTTCCAGGCGAATAATAAATCGCGCATCTGCTCTTCTGTGGGTTTCTTTTCAGTTACTACCTGTAGATCATCAATGCCCACCATGCCGAGGTCGCGATCTTGCACCAGCAAGCCGCCATTGATGCGTTTGAAATCCAGTGCTGGAACGGGTTTATCCCACACGCCGCATTCTAAAACACGCACATTTTTCTTTTCAGCTAGCACGGCCTTCGCCGCATCGCTAACCATCGGGGCAATAATGACTTCAACAAACTGGCGTTTAATAATTTCAGCAGCAACACTTTCTTCCAGTGTGCGGTTGAAAGCAATGATGCCACCAAAGGCCGAAGTCGGGTCGGTTTTGTATGCTGATTCATAGGCGGACATCGCATTATCTGCAATTGCTACACCACAGGGGTTGGCGTGTTTTACGATAACACAGGCGGGTTCAGAAAATGATTTAACGCATTCAAGGGCCGCATCCGTATCGGCCACATTATTATAAGACAGCTCTTTGCCCTGTATCTGAGTGGCGCTGGCAACTGAAACCTCTGCCGGGTTAGTTTCTTTATAGAATGCTGCCTGCTGGTGGGGATTTTCACCGTAGCGCATTTCCTGCACCTTATCAAATTGCATATTGATGGTGCGTGGGAAGTTAGACTGGCTACCGTCCGCATTAATGGTGCCCAGGTAATTCGCAATGGCACCGTCATAATTTGAGGTGTGTTCAAAGGCTTTAACCGCCAGGTCAAATCGAGTTGCCTGGCAGATGCCGCCGGCTTTCACTTCGTCAATTACCCGAACGTAGTCTGTTGGGTCTACAACGATGGTGACAAAGGCATGGTTTTTTGCGGTCGCGCGAACCATGGTAGGGCCACCAATATCAATATTTTCTATTGCATCCTCAAGACTACAGTCAGGCTTAGCAATGGTTGCTTCAAATGGATACAGATTAACCACAACCAGATCGATGGGCGCAATATCATTGGCTTGCATAACGTCATCATCAATGCCGCGACGCCCCAATATGCCACCGTGAATTTTTGGGTGCAGAGTTTTAACCCGGCCATCCATCATTTCAGGAAAACCCGTGTGCTCAGAAACTTCAGTAACCGGTAGCTTATTATCAGCCAGTAATTTAGCCGTGCCACCGGTTGAAAGAATTTCAACGCCAGCATTAACCAGTGCCTGGCCAAGCTCTACAACGCCGGTTTTGTCTGAAACGCTCATCAGAGCCCGTTTTACCGGGCGGGTATCATCACTCATAATTTCTGTAATCCACAATCTGCCAATTTAGGTTGCGAATTATAAACTAATTAGCCTGAATGTTTCATGGGGTTTAGGGAATTACAGGTCTTTTGGTCGGTTAGATTGTTTAATAACAACTAACATGGTGTCTTGTGGGGGGGGCTTAGCATGGGTGTCCAGAGAGAGCGTCCCAGAGAGAGCGCAGCATCAATTGCATCGTTCTTATTCGATTTCACATAGGGCTTAACAAATTGGGGTGACATCATTTTTACCGTATGACTACAGCGTTCAAAAACCCGCTTCCAATAATTAGCACCACCACAAGCCTCTATTCCAATGAGGCAAACAGGCATTTGTGCTACAAATTCATAAAGCCTGGTGCGTGTCAGCTTTTTAGTTAAAACAACATTGTCATGTTCATCCACTCCATGAAGATGAAAACTGCTTTTTGCCAGATCAATTCCTAATACTACTACTGCTTTTTTTTGCGTTATTATGTTTCATGGTTTGCCTCTCTCTTATGATGTTTGGTTGGTGCTTACATTGTGGCTCATTTAAAGTCGTTATGGGAGAGGTGAACCACTCCATTAGCAGTGACGCAACTTAATAAAAAAGTTGAACTTAAAAGTGGCACAATGCGTCGCATACAAGGTAACAACCAAAAGAAATCACTGTGATGACGTGGCGGATAATTTGTTAAATCAGAACTTTAATCCGGTTGCGCCCAATCAGGTCTGAGCAGGTGATATTACCTACTTGAAAACAGGTGAAGGCTGGTACATCAGTCGGCGTATGACGACAGACTTGATATGCAAGGCAATGATAATGACTTATCACTTAAGACAACCGCCTAAAGGGTTGGTGTTTGACAGTGATCGTGGATCACAGTACATCAGTAAGCGTTACCGTAAGTTGCTGAGTGAATTTGGAGTACGGGCAAGCATGGATGATGAATGGGTGCCTGTTGGGATAATGCAGTGGTAGAGCGCTTTTTTGGAAGCCTCAAGCACGACTGGATATTTAAAATTGCTTAACCCACCCGTGAGCCTATGAAAAAAGATGTAGCGGCTTACATGAAGTATTACAACCTTGAGAGGCTGCATTCTAAGAGCGGTGATCAGTCACCAATTAACTATGAAAATTCTCTAAAATTAAAGTGTCCAGTTGGACTTGACCAGTACAACTGGAATTGTAACGCGTAGGGTTGAGAGAATGCTTAATGAAAATCCCTGTATTATTCCTGTTTATTTCGACAAGATCGAAAACTTCACCATTATATCCATTCTCCTTTAGCGAATGGAAAAAGTGTTCCATATCTTTGTTGTAGGCTCAATATTCGAAAGGGTGATGCGGGGTTATTTAATGAGCTTGTATGTTTTCAGTTTTTTTCGCAGTGTGCCACGGTTAATGCCCAGGCATTCAGCTGCTTTTGACTGGTTGCCATCTACGTGCTGCATAATGAGTTCCAATAATGGCTCTTCCACCTGCTGCATTACCAGGTCGTAGATATTGTTAGGGTTTTCACCGTCTAAATCATTGAGATACTGGCTCAGTGATGAGCGTATAACATTATTTAGTCCAGAGTTTTTATTTTCATTTTGAGTATTATGTAAATTTATAACATTGCTATTATTCATGCTGCAATTGACCTGTTTTTAGTTTTATTATTGGATGATGCAATATTAAAGTTATTAAAAAATGCAATAACTTCATCAAGTTGTTGCGACGCTTCTTTTACGCGATTGATATATTTGCGAAAGTCGCTCTGTTGCTCGTCACTAATGAATGAACACTTCTGTGAATACCAGCTGATATGTTTGCGAGCTATTTGTACACCCCTTTGTTCACCGTAAAAGTTATAAAGGTCAGTCAGGTGATTTTGTATCAACTGAACAACCTCCTGTTGGTTTGGTGGAGCCAGCATTTCCTGTGTTTGCAAATAATGATTAATTTCACGAAATATCCAGGGGTAACCCTGGGCTCCGCGGCCAATCATAATGGCATCTGCCTCGGTCAGGTGCATAACCTGCCTGGCTTTTTCGATCGAAGTAATATCACCATTGGCCACTAAAGGTATATTTATAAGCTGTTTAACTTTTGCAATGGTTTCATATTCAGCTTCACCCCTATATGCATCTGCTCGTGTGCGGCCATGCATACTTAACATTTGTATGCCACTGTCTTCTGCTATTTGTGCAATGCATGGGGCATTTTTGTTTTCGCGATCCCATCCGGTGCGTATTTTTAATGTGACAGGCACGTCTACGGCACTTACAACAGCCTGTAAAATGCTTGCTACTTTTTTTTCATCTTTCATCAAAGCTGAGCCCGCAGCCACATTACAAACTTTCTTTGCAGGGCAGCCCATATTGATATCAATAATCTGTGCACCCTGTGCCACATTAAACCTGGCAGCCTCGGACATTTTCAGGGGGTCTGTGCCAGCAATTTGTACGCTTATCGGCCCGTTTTCACCTTGAAGGTCCATGCGTAAACGTGTTTTTCTGCTGTTACGTAAATGGGGTTCAGAGGTAATCATTTCAGACACAACCAGGCCAGCACCCATTTGACGACATAACTGTCGAAAGGGTTTGTCGGTAATGCCCGCCATAGGGGCGAGAAAAACAGGAGATGAAAGTGTGTAGGGGCCGAGTTGCATTCTGCTATCCGTTTCCGTGGACGACTAATGTTACCCCCATAAACCAATATAAAAAATAAATATATTTATTTTTTTTTCGTAAAAAGGGCTTGATTTTTAAGGTGTGTAAAAAAATCAAATACTTGGGTGAAATTGACCGTGTGAAACAAAAACGTGTAATTAAAATAATGCCAATTACCGAGGCACCCAGGGTGTTTTTACGTAGGCAATAAGCTGGACATAAAGGGTATATCCTTAATAAATTGCCGGTCTATTCAGATTCCAGGCTTCATAACTAAAACTTGTTTTATGCTGTCTTACTTGGGCAATTTGTCGTTGAGCAGTTATCCGATATACCGGCTAACTCTTTGAGTTCCTGCAACATATGAATATTTACATATTTACGTTGGGTTGAGAGCAGGCCTTCACTTTGAAAGCGACTAAATGTGCGGCTAATGGTTTCTATTGTTAGTCCCAGGTAGTTGCCTATATCTTTACGTGACATGGTGAGGTTAAATTCTGTTTCAGAAAAATTACGGGCTTTCAGGCGAGTTGACAGATTTACCAAAAATGCGGCCAGTCGTTCGTCAGCACTTTTTTGCGCCATTAGCATTAATAATGACTGATCCCCCGCAATCTCTTTGCTCATAATACGGAATAGTTGATGATGTAATTCGGGTATTTTACTGCTCAGGTCTTCAAGTATTTCAAATGGCAGCTCACACAGGCTGGTCGTTTCCAGAGCAATGGCAGAGCAGGGGTGTTTGCCATCGTGAATAGCGTCTAAACCAATAAGCTCACCAGGCAAGTACAGGCCGGTGATTTGCTCATCACCTTGTTCACTTTCGGTGAATGTTTTGATCGAACCACTACGGACGGCGTAAATGGACGTAAAGTCATCACTACTATTAAACAGGTACTCACCCTTGTGTAAGGGACGGCTGCGTTTAACAATTTCATCCAGTCTGTCTATATCACCAATATCAAGGCCAAGTGGTAAACACAGGTCATGTAAGCTACAACTCTGGCAGGCTGTTTTCAGGGCGGATAATTTAATTGGTGTTGTCATAATTAGGTTACAGCTAGCGCATACAATAATGTGGTTAGTGTATCGAATAACATTAACAAACGTAAGCCCTAATATGGTGCAATTTTACGTAATTTCATACGTAATTTTACGTAATTTTATGTAATTTTACGTAATTTCATTTTCCACCACCCAAACAGAGGGGGGAATCGGGTGCAATACCCTTTTCGGACCATTCATCGGGTGTCATTGTATGTAGTGCAAGGGCATGAACCGAACCTTCCAGTTCCTCTGTAAGTGCCTTATTAATAATGCGGTGTCGAGCGACCAGCATTTTTCCAATGAATTCATCTGCAACAACCACTACTTTAAAGTGAGATTCTGAGCCCGGGGGGACATTGTGCATATGGCTTTCATTGGTTACATCTAAATGTACAGGATTAAGTGCTCTTTTTATTTTTTTAATGATATCGTCTTCTACGCTCATATCAGCTCAATGGTGGTGTAAAAAACTAATTTTAACAAGAATATTGCCGACAGGCCTGGTTTTTTAAGGGCAAAAAAAAAGAGCAGGCCATCACGACGTGGTGACCCGCTCTTCACTCCCCCCCAGGAGATTCCTTACTAACCTGGAAAAGTACTAGTTTCGCTAGCGCTCCCCCAGGAGATTCGTTGTAAACCCTGAACTGTTATTGGGCTTAACCATGGTTGAAGCATAGAGAGTTGCTGGAAAATTGTTATTGATGTAGGTCAAGAAAAAGCGCTTACAAAGTATTACTTAGATAAAAACACCTGCCATCGATCTTGCTGATAAAGTTCCAGCCCGGAGAAATTACGCTTATATTCCATTTTAGGATGGTTCTCTAGCCAATAACCCAGATAAAGATGATTTTTAAGATACAGCCTGGCCAGCCAGATCTGTTGCATAATTGCAAAGGTGCCCAGGCTACGTTTATGTTCTTCAGGTTCGAAAAAAGTATATACAGCAGAGGGGCCGGCTGCCAGAAAATCCACAACCGCCACGCAGAGAAGTTTGTTATTGAGTCTTGATTCAATAAAAATACTGGTATTCCAGTTATTGAGTAAAAAACTTTTAAAATCTTCGGGTGTTGGGTCAGCCATGCTGCCATCTTTATGTCGGCTGTTTAAGTAACGTGAATATAGTGAAAAATACTCATCTGTATATTTAGCTTCTACAATACGAGTGGTAAGTTCATGATTGGCTTTTAAGCAGCGTCTCTGGCTGCGGTTCGCTTTAAATGTTTGCACATTAATTCTGCATGGAATGCAGGCTGAGCATTCTTTGCAATGCGGGCGATAAACAAATTCACCGCTTCTTCTAAAGCCTTTACTAAGCAGTAGGCTATACAGGCCTGCCCCCATATTTACCTGTGGATCTGGTATCAGGTTAGACGCCAGGCGATCATCATAGTAGCCACATTCATGTTCTGCAGTGATATACAGGCTTAGGTTTTGGGAATTCATGGTGTGTATCTTAATTTATTTTGCCTCATAAAAGCTAAAGATATTGAGTAATAGTTTTGATGACAATGAATAGTCACGCAGATAGGTGCTATAATCTGCGGCCCGATAATATTGGTTATAGAACAATGGGTTGTAACACTCAACGAAATACTCGAATAGAGCAGCTAAAACAGGCCCTCAAAGAACGCATCCTGATACTGGATGGTGGTATGGGCACGATGATTCAAAGCTATAAACTGGGTGAAGCAGACTATCGGGGTGAGCGATTTGCCGACTGGGAATCAGACTTAAAAGGTAATAATGACCTGCTGAGCATAACTCAACCGGGTATTATCTGTGATATTCATAAGGCCTATCTTGAAGCCGGTGCAGATATTATTGAAACCAATACATTTAATGGTACCTCCATTGCCATGGCCGATTACTCAATGGAAGAGCTGGCTTATGAGCTAAACCTTGAAGGCACCAGAGTCGCCCGTAAAGCCGCAGACGAAATAGCCACACCTGAGTGCCCCCGATTTGTAGCGGGTGTACTTGGCCCCACCAATCGAACCGCCTCTATTTCGCCGGATGTAAATAATCCGGGTTTTCGTAACGTTAATTTTGACCAATTAGTAGAGGCTTATGGGGAAGCGACCCGCGGTCTGGTGGATGGTGGTGCGGACATTCTGCTAATTGAAACTGTTTTCGATTCACTCAATGCTAAAGCGGCTATTTTCGCCGTGATGCAATATTTTGATGACCACAATGCAGAAATACCTGTGATGATCTCTGGCACCATTACCGATGCATCCGGGCGAACCTTATCTGGCCAGACTGCACAGGCATTCTGGAATTCAATGCGACATGTGAACCCGATTAGTTTTGGTTTTAACTGTGCTTTAGGGGCGGATGAGTTGCGCCAGTACGTGGCGGAAATGTCAGCCATTGTGAGCTGCAATATCAATGCGCATCCAAATGCGGGCTTGCCAAATGAATTTGGTGAGTATGATGAGTCGCCTGAAGACATGGCCACGCAAATTGAAGAATGGGCAAGCTCCGGCTTCTTAAATATTATTGGTGGCTGTTGCGGTACAACCCCTGCCCATATAAAAGCCATCGCTGAAGCAGCGAGTAAACACCCGCCAAGAATAATTCCTGAAGTAAACGTTGAATGCCGTTTAAGTGGTTTAGAACCATTGAACATTAATCAGGAATCTTTATTTGTTAATGTGGGTGAGCGAACCAATGTTACCGGCTCGGCCAGATTCAAACGTTTAATTCTCGAAGAAGATTATGAAACCGCACTGGATGTTGCTCGTGAGCAGGTGGAAAACGGTGCACAGATAATCGACATTAATATGGACGAAGGTATGCTCGATGGCGAAAAAGCCATGGTGACCTTTTTAAATTTAATTGCCTCAGAACCAGATATTTCACGTGTGCCGGTAATGATAGATTCATCTAAATGGCACATTATTGAAGCCGGCCTTAAATGTATTCAGGGTAAGGGTGTTGTTAATTCCATCAGCATGAAGGAAGGCGAAGACAAGTTTATTGAGCAGGCCAAATTAATTCGTAAATACGGTGCTGCGGCCATTGTTATGGCCTTTGATGAAACCGGGCAGGCCGATACCCGGGATCGTAAGGTCGAAATTTGTACCCGGGCTTATAAAATTTTAACTGAACAGGTTGGCTTCCCTGCGGAAGATATTATTTTTGATCCGAATATTTTTGCGGTAGCTACGGGCATAGAAGAACATAATAATTATGGCCTGGATTTTATTGAAGCAACTGAAACAATAAAGAAAACCTTGCCATACGCTATGGTGTCCGGTGGTGTGTCGAACGTGTCATTTTCATTCCGTGGCAATAACCCGGTGCGTGAAGCTATCCACGCGGTGTTTTTATATCATGCGATAAAAGTCGGCATGGACATGGGTATAGTTAATGCGGGTCAACTTGCGGTTTATGATGATTTACCTGATGAGCTACGTGAGCATGTAGAAGATGTGGTGCTGAATCGGCGCGAAGATTCAACCGAGCGCTTGCTGGATATTGCCGATAAATATCGTGGTGATGGTAGCGCTGGTAAAAAAGAAGATAACCTTGAATGGCGCGAGTTAGAAGTTAGTAAACGTATTGAACATGCTTTAATTAAAGGCATAGATGCTTTCGTTGAAGAGGATACGGAAGAAGCCCGTTTAAGTTTTGATCGCCCGATTCAGGTTATCGAAGGGCCGTTAATGGACGGCATGAATGTAGTCGGTGATTTATTCGGTGAGGGTAAAATGTTTTTACCCCAGGTGGTTAAATCTGCACGGGTAATGAAAAAAGCCGTGGCTTATTTAATACCTTATATAGAAGCAGAAAAAGATGGTAAAGCCCAGTCGAATGGCAAAATATTAATGGCGACAGTGAAGGGCGATGTACACGATATAGGTAAAAATATTGTTGGGGTCGTGTTGCAGTGTAATAACTTTGAAGTGGTTGATATGGGGGTTATGGTACCCGCGAGTCAGATACTCGAAAAAGCCAAAGAAGAAAATGTAGATATCATTGGCTTAAGTGGTTTGATTACACCCTCTCTCGATGAAATGGTGCATATGGCTAAAGAGCTGCAACGTTTAAAAATGGACGTGCCGGTTATGGTTGGTGGTGCCACAACATCTAAAGCACATACCGCGGTTAAAATTGAAGAAAATTATGATGGGCCAACAGTGTGGGTTAAAGATGCTTCACGTGCGGTAGGTGTTGCGCAAAGTTTAATCTCTACCGATCTCAAAGAAGATTTCCTTAAAGAACTCAGTGAAGATTATAAGCAGGTACGTATTAATCACGCGGGGCGTCGTAAGAAAACCAACTGGGCGAAGATAGAAGATGCACGCGCCAATAAGGCCAAAATAGATTGGAATAAAAGTGATATAGGCACCCCTGCATTTACGGGTGTAAAAGTTTTCGATAATTATTCATTAGAAGAAATTAAACAGTATATAGACTGGACACCATTCTTTTTTGCCTGGGAATTAAAAGGTCGTTATCCAAAAATTTTAACAGACAAAGAAAAAGGCGAAGAGGCGACTAAATTATTTAATGATGCGAATACCATGCTGGATAAAATGATCAACGAAAAATGGTTACAGGCAAAAGCGGTAGTCGGTGTATTTCCGGCCAATAGCATCAATGATGATGACGTAGAAGTTTATTGTGATGATTCGCGAAGTGAAGTGTTAACAACGCTGAATTTTTTACGCCAGCAAACCCAACAACCACCGGGCCGACCTAATTATTGCTTAAGTGATTTTATTGCCCCTAAAGCGACTACACTTAATGACCATATTGGTGCATTTGCAGTAACCACGGGTATTGGCATTGACGCGCATGTAAAGCGCTTTGAAGATGATCATGATGATTATCAGGCAATTATGCTTAAAGTGCTGGCAGATCGGCTGGCTGAGGCTTTTGCTGAACTAATGCATAAGCGAATGCGTAAAGAATTCTGGGCGTATGCAAAAAATGAAAACCTGGATAATGCAGCTTTAATTGCCGAGGAATATAAAGGTATACGCCCGGCACCGGGTTACCCTGCCTGCCCCGACCATACTGAGAAGGCCAAGCTTTGGCAGTTAATTGAAGCGGATAAAAATGCAGGCATTAGTATTACCGAAAGTTTTGCCATGCTTCCGGCGGCATCTGTCAGCGGTTGGTACTTTAGTAATCCTGAATCAAAATATTATGCGGTCGCTAAAATCAACCTCGATCAGGTTGAAGATTATGCCAAGCGCAAAAAAATGACCTTAACAGAAACTGAACGCTGGTTATCGCCCAACCTGGGCTATGATAACTAGAGATATTTATTTCATAAAATTTTATTTGAGTAGGTCTATGCGGGAATCCCATACAACCCAGAAAGGAAGCCGCTTATTCAGGCACAAGGAAGATCGTTTGCCTGTTTTAATTATTTTAGCCCTCACCGTGGTTGATTTTATTCTTTATCTAACTGTGGGTAATGCACTGGTATTGTTTGTTTATTATTTGCTGATGATTATTCCCAAAGGTACTATTTGTGCCTGGAACCACCATCACCAGCATCTCTTTACCTTTAGAAATGCATTTCTAAATCGCGGGCTTGAATTTGCATATGCCCTGCACACAGGTGTGACGACACATCTCTGGCGTTTGCATCATGTGTTGGGGCATCACTTGAACTTTCTTGATCAGGGGAAAGATGAAAGTCGATGGAAGCGAAAAGATGGGACCTCGATGGGGGTTATTGAATACACCCTTAATGTTGCGTTAACCGCTTACCCACGCGGCTTTGGTGTAGGTAAAAAACACCCTAAACAACTGAAACCATTTTTGTTGTATACATTAATTACCTTTGTGATTGTTGCTCTGTTGGTATGGTATAAACCGGTACCTGCTATTTTATTATTTGTATTGCCGATGGTAACCAGTTTGTTGTTTACCGCATACGTGACCTATGAACATCACTCGGGTCTGGATACGCAAAATGAATTTGAAGCGTCTTATAATAATTTAAATCCACTGTATAACGTATTGACGGGAAATTTGGGTTATCACACGGCTCATCATCATAAGCAGGGGGTGCACTGGTCAAAATTGCCCCAGCTTCATGCGACGATAAAGGATAAAATTCCTAAGCATCTTTATACTAAATCGGCTATTACCAATATGGTGTTAGGTGGTTAAAACTTTAAAGTGATTTGCTCATGGTGATTTTATTAGTAAGTAGCCCGGAGGGAGCGAAGCGTAGTCCGGGAATGCATGTTTTATATGCATTCTAAAACTCACAAGGTTCCATGAAGCGTCATACTGATAGAGTTGCTGCGATGCTGGCGATTAAAATGGATTTCGATGCTTATCACTTTTTCCTCCGGATGGTAGCGACGATGTTGGTTGTTTACAGAAAAAAACAGGAATTTGCGTGACTCATAATTGCCATAGGGTGATTTAGAGGAGTCTCGTGAGAAACTGGTTTTATCAGATAGTACCTCTCGGGTGTTTATGTAACCAGTTTTGTCAGCTGGTATTCTCCACCACTAGCATTTTCAGTAACTCGCTTTTACGTTCACTACTAATTGCACTTTCAATTGATCTTTCTAGGTTAATGTAGAAAATAATTCTAACGTGGTGTTTTAACATAGGTTTTCTTAATCAAATACAGCAAAGGAGACGCCCGGGGCGGACCAATGATGTTATCCACAGAATCTGTGGATAACTCTGTGGATGGATCTCTGGATTTGGTCTGAAATCAAAGTATGACGGAATTGTTACTAGATTGTACAAAAAACAATCAATTGAAAATATCTTTAAATATCAATAAGTTAAAAATAAATTAAAAATAGTTTGACACTTTAGGTGTATTAAGAGTTGCTTAAACAGCGCGCCAGGGCTAAATAATCTGACTGTGTATAACTAGAGCTGAAACAAGCTAAAAAATATAAATTTGCTGTCTATTATTAAATTTTAGGTATCATAGGCCGCTATATCAGGCTTTGACTGATACATAAAACTTATTGGACAATATAATTGAGCCAGATACAAAAAAATCAGACTGATCAGAGTTGTTTTGTCCACAATAATAACTGTTATCTTTTGTATGACGGTGAGCTTTTGAAGGGGCCTGAAGCAGGCTTACTCAACAGGGACATTTTTCAACAGGCTACCGAATACCAGATCATTACCACAGGTGGTCGTGGTCAAGCCTGGTTTATTGAAATAGATGGATTATCAACGGTTTATCGCAGGTATATGCGAGGCGGGCTGATTGCCCGTGTAAATCAGCAAACCTATATTAGTCCGAGCCTGGAAAATACTCGTTCTTTTAAAGAGTGGCGCATGCTCCAGTGGATGCGTGAAAAGGGTTTACCGGTTCCACGGCCTGTTGCAGCATCTGTATGCCGTTGGCCGCTAAGGTTTAGCCCTTTTTATCATGCACAAATCCTGGTTGAACGTATACCCAATGTGCAAACACTGGATCAGGTGTTAAGTTTACGGCCTTTGAAAATTGAAGAATGGCACTCAATTGGCCAGTGTATTTGTCGTTTTCATCGTGAGGGCATTTATCATGCAGATTTAAATGCCAATAATATCTTGATAGATGCTGAATCTGTGGTTTACCTGATTGATTTTGATAGGGGTGAAATGCGCAGTTCTTTGCAGAAAAATACACAATGGATGCAGGATAATTTACTAAGACTTAAACGGTCGTTGCTAAAACAGCGGTCAATTCATAAGACTTACTATTATACAGAGGAAAGCTGGCAGGCGCTTGTGGATGCGTATGAGATGTAATTTGACTTGATTCCGCCTCCGCCGGATAAGAGTTTAAAGTGTTGTTATTTGCAAGGCAGGAGGTTCGTTTGAAGTATAGATAAATTCAGCAGTATGCATTTTCGTTTGCTAGACTTGGAAGATAATTGAAAAAGGATACTAACTTCTTTGTTTTCAGATAAGCTAAATGTTATTCGAATCAAAATTCGTGTTCTCATACTGCTATCCCTCTCAATAGCATTATTTTCCTGTGATTCAGAGAAAAACCTTCCCATCCAGCAGGTTGATAGTAGTGAGCGTTTTAGTGAACAGGAATTACAACAAAAGCAGCAACAGCCAGATCCCAATACCTACTATTTCGGTTTTGATCTTCGAGCCAGTCCCCAGGAAGATGCTGCTCAATACCTGCCTTTTCTAACTTACCTTGAAGATACGACTGGCTATCATTTTAAACTCTATTTTACGCCGAAAAACAGCAGTGCTGCAGATGAGCTTGGCCGAAATAAAACCCAGTTTTCAGCCATGGGTGCGACCAGCTTTCTTTATGCGCAATCTCGCTACAGTGCAAAATCCTTAGTTCGTGGCGTTAATCGCCAGGGTAAGGCTGAATATCAGTCGGTTTTTGTTGTTGGTGTTCACAGTTCTATTAAATCAATCAAGGATATGCAAGGCAAAAAATTGGCATTTGGCAGCCGCGATTCAACCCAGGGGCACCTGATTCCACGTATTATGCTAAAAGAAAATGGAATATCCCTTAAAAATTTAAAAGAATATAGCTATACGGGATCACATCAAAATTGTGCAGAAGCTATTGTGTCAGGTCGTTATGATGTTTGTGGCATGCAGGATCAGTTAGCGAAAAAACTGGTTTCACAAGGATTATTAAAAATTATTCATCGTTCCAGATACTACCCTTCAAGTGGAATCGTCGTGAATAAATCAGTACCAGTTGATGTGGTAGTGCGAGTCAGGCAAGCCTTGCTGGATTTTGATCCACAGGGTAAGCATAGCAAGAAGCTATATCATTGGGGTGAAACTGAAATGCCCAGAGGTTTTGTGGTAGCCAGGGAAGACGATTACACAGATTTGCGTCAATGGTCAATTCAACTTGGTTTTCTGCAAGAAAATTATGTGCAGGGTGAGTCGTAATGAACCTGACCCAGCGTATTTTTTTATTAGTGCTAGTAACTATTTCATTAAGTTCACTGGCAAATTTCCTGTTATCACAATATCAGGAAGAGACATTGCATAATGATTCAGAAAAATTACTGGCTCAAACGGTTATGCTTACCTTGCGAGACGCACTGGTGCAGGATGTTATAGACGGCAACAAATTGCGTGTAACAAATTTGTTAAGGAGTCTTAAAAATAACAAAAACCCAATTGAGTTTCTTTATGTAACGGATACCGAGAAAGCAATATTTGCACACTCGTTTCTTCAGGGGTTTCCCCGTTACCTTACACAAACTGAAATCGTTCATACGCATCAGGAAGAAATTCAGTTAACGGCAAAATACCAGACCCAGCAGGGGCTAGTGTATGTATACACTGAGCCGCTTATTGATGGGCTTGATATGTCGCTGCACATTGGTATCAATCAAACTGAAGTTGCTGACAAGCTGGCTGAAAATAAGCTGAGGGTACTAATGATGAGCGCTGCAATTGCTTTATTAGCACTTGTTATTTCCTATGCATGGAGCAAACATATTACCGCACCGCTTGCCAGGCTGACTAAACAAATACAGCGTTTTGGTACAGGAGAGATGGTAAATTTTAACGGGGAAAAAACTGCTCCACCTGAAATTTACCTGTTAGCCACTGCCTTTCAAACGGCCATTGATGAAAGGTATCAAATGCTTGAGGTGCTTCAGGAGCGGGAACAAAATCTAGCCATTACACTTGATAGTATTGGCGATGCTGTTGTTACAACTGATGCTAAGGGCGATATAACTCGGATGAACCCGGTGGCCGAAAAACTCACAGGGTGGTCATTGCTTGAAGCGCAAGGAATGTCTTTAAAAAAAGTTTTTCCTATTGTCGATGCGACTACACGTGAATCGATTGAAAACCCAGTTGATAAAGTATTGGCAACCGGTGAAATAGTTTATCTCAGCAATCACACTACTTTAATTTCAAAAAGCGGTGCTGAATTTCAAATAGCTGATTCTGCTGCACCCATTCGTGATGGAGAAAATAATATTCAGGGAATGGTGCTGGTGTTTAATGATGTCACAGAGCAATATCAACTTCGTGAAGCCAGACGGGAAAGCGAAGAGCGTTTTCTTCAGTTGGCTGAAAATATAAACGAAGTATTTTGGTTGGGGTCTCCCAGCTGGGATGAAATATTTTATATCAGTCCGGCATGCGAGAAAATCTGGGGGCAGAAGTCAGAAGATTTATATCAAAACCCACACCTATGGTTAGAGATTGTTCATCCTGATGATCGTAAGCAAGTTGTTAATGATATACCTGAAGATTTAAACAATGTTGGTGAGTATGTTGAGTTTAGCAAATATCGAATTCAAAGGTCGGATGGGCAAATATTATGGATTAAGGCCAAAGCATATCCGATAAGGGAGCATGATGGACGGATTATCCGCTTTGCTGGAATTGCAGAAAATATAACCGAACAAATTGAAATGGAAGATACTTTAAGGCGTACACAAAAAATGGATGCACTGGGTAATTTAACCGGCGGCATTGCTCACGATTTTAATAATATGCTTGGCGTTATTTTGGGGTATAGCGATTTGTTGAAGGAGCATTTAAAAGACCTTCCCAAACAGTCAAAATATATTCATGAAATTCACCGAGCAGGAGAGCGTGGCGCCAAACTGACAAGAAAATTATTAGCCTTTTCTAGACAAAAAACAATTGATGCGGAAACACTTAACATCAATGCGTCATTAGAGGATAAGCGTCATATGCTGGAAAAAATTCTAACTGCTCGAATTAAACTGGTATTTGATTTGACTGATGACCTGTGGACAGTTTGGCTAGATGGTGGCGATCTGGAAGATACGATTGTTAATTTGTGCATTAATGCGATGCATGCAATTGATGGCAGTGGGCAATTAACTATCCAGACACGCAATGTGAGTCTCAGTCAAACAGATATTAAGATATTTCAAATGGAACCAGGTGATTACATACTGTTTAGTGTCAATGATACTGGCAGAGGTATGGATGACTCTACAAAAGAAAAAATATTTGAGCCTTTCTTTAGTACAAAGGGTGACAAAGGAACGGGTCTGGGCTTGAGCCAGGTTTATGGTTTTGTTAAGCAAAGTGGAGGAACAATTAAAGTTTACTCTGAACCAGGACACGGTACACGAATGATGCTTTATTTTCCACGTCATCAGGAAGCCATAAGTCAAAATAAAGTAATGCAAGAGAGTGTTGAAACAGGTTTAGGAGGCAGTGAAAGTATCCTGGTTGTGGATGATGAAGTTGCATTACTTGACCTGACCCGTGAAACACTTGAATCGCAAGGGTATCATGTCAGGGTAGCTGAAAATGCCAATCAGGCATTAGAAATTCTGCAGCACGAAGTCATTGATTTGCTGCTTTCAGATATCATAATGCCTGAGATCAACGGTTATCAACTGGCCGCATCCGTGCGTGAAAAATATCCCGCAATAAAAATTCAACTAGCTAGTGGTTTTGCTGGTGATCGCCATATAGATATGATAGATGAGGAGCTGCATGAAAACATTATTTACAAGCCATACCAGGCACACACCTTATTAAAAAGAATTCGTAATTTACTTGATGGAAATAAATTGCTATAAAATACCTGTAAGATATAACCTGTTTTTCTCGTTCATAATATTTAATTTGAAGCTTTTATTCTTTAACACTCTTTCATTATTCAGATATTTTTATATTTTGATCTCTTTCCAGTATCCAGCATCGTTCGTTTTGGGTAAAGCCAATATGCTTATAATATTCATTGGCTGTCGGTGCTGCAATGAGAATTAACTTGCATTCAGGGCCCAGCTGATCTTGAGTGATAGACTGTAATTTTTTTCCAACACCTTTTTTTTGATATTGCTTATCTATCGCTAAATCTGACAGGTAACAAGCGTAATGAAAATCGGTAACTGAACGCGCTATACCAATTAAATTTTCCTCGTCCCATGCACTTACTATTAAATTGCTATTTGTAATCATGCCGTTCATACAAGCGTGATTATCAATTGGGCGACGCTTTGCAAGTGTGCAGTTTTTGAGTAACTCAATAAACTGCTCAGTTGTAATTGTCTTATTGATTTTGTATTTAATATCCATTTTTTTTACCTATTTTGGGGCTAAGTCCATATCATCCAGTCGCATAAGAATTTCGACTTTTCTGATTTTAGCGATAACCTGCCCATGGGTGTCTTCCTGGGCATCTTCCTGGGCATCAATTATAGCGTAAATCATGTTGATGCTGATGTCAGGCGAATGTTTTTTAAGATGAGCATACATCTCGTAAGTATTTGTGTGCAAGAAATCATCAATGGTTGATATGTCTATTTATGATAGTTTAATTGCACTTTTAGGGCCTGGGCCTTTGAGGTCAGAAATTCTCATGACTGAATCGAAATATTGGTGATATATGTTTCTAAAATACTCGATTGTTTCAGTAGTATATTTTTAGCATTGTTACCAACTGAGATGAAATTTTCAGGGTTCTTTAGATAATTAGAAATGACTACTTCTAATTCAGCCAAGTTGTTCACCTGAATACAGGCCTGATTTTCCAGGAGCAGAGTTATCTCATCTTTGAAGTTGAACATATGTGGGCCACAGAGTGTTGGTTTGCCAAGTCGGCAGGGTTCCAGGATGTTCTGGCCTCCGTGTTTAATTAATGATCCACCGATAAAAACAAACTCAGCCCCCATCATAAACTGAGTAAGTTCCCCCAGAGTATCCGCAAGATATATTCTTGTGTCATCATTTATAATTTGTTGCTGGCTGCGTACAGCATAATTTATTTTTAGAGTATCCAGTTGTTTTTGAATTGCTTTGCTGCGGTTCGGGTGTCGTGGCGCAATGACCAGTAGCATGTCGGGTTTGAGCTTGTTCCAGAGTGTTGCCAGTTGTAACTCTTCATCATGATGTGTCGATGCGGCAACACAATAAGAACGGCTATTTAGTTTGATCGACTCTACTGAGTGGGTGTTATCAATTGACACAAATTTTAAATTCCCAGTATTTACTAATTGAGCGTTGCTTGCGCCAATTACTTTATAATTATTTATTTCTTCATTCGATTTGCAGAGTATTTTATCAACCTGTGAAAGACTGGTTTTATAAAGTGATTTAAGCCAGTGATTAGCTGAAAGAGTGCGATGTGAAAGGCGAGCATTAATAATGCAGATTGAAATGTTATGGTGATAACAAATTCGATAAAGTAGTGGCCAGATTTCAGTTTCCATAATCAGGCACTGCGAAGGTTGCCATGCTCGAAGAAAACGCTTTATAGCGAAGCCAGACTCTACAGGCAGATAACAATGGCTAGTGCGTTTGATGTTGTGTCGAGCAACCGTGCTGGCACCGGTAACTGTATTAGTGGTAATGACAAATTGAGTATCGGGGTATTGCTTCAATAATTTAAGGTGTAAAGGCAGGTAAGTATTTACTTCGCCTACGGATGCACAATGAATCCAGAAAGCTCTATCTTTCTGTACCGGGTAAGCAAACCCCAGTCGCTGTAAAAAATAACGAAAAGATTTGTCGCGCAGCGATATTTTTAAAGTGTAAAGAAAAAACACTGGCCACAATAGTATTGTCAGAATTCGATAAGTCATAAGCATGAAAATAAATTATCGCGTTTATTTGTGTTTATTTGCGTTCATTTGCATTTTCTTTTTCTTTTCAGGGTAAATGCGACTCTCACCCTCCGGTCGATTTTTATAACGTTTATGCACCCACAGATATTGCTCAGGATTCTGCATAATTAAATTTTCCAATGTCTGGTTAATCACCAGGGCATCATCTTCGGTGTTTCCCGTGGGGAAATTTTCGAGTGCGGGTAGAATAACCAGTTTGTAGCCTTCGCCATTCGGTTTACGTTTTATGTAGTAAGGTACCACTGCAGCCCCGGTCATGTTCGCAAATCGAGCCGGTGCGGTTAAGGCGGAAGCTTGCACTCCAAAGAAGGGCGTGAATACCATGTCTTTACCACGAAAATCCTGATCCGGTGCGTACCATGCGGCATTGCCTTTTTTTAAACCCTTAATCATGGATATGGGTTTATGGTAGTCAACAATAGCCTTATAAAGTCGTGCCCGATGATAACGCATAAAGGCATCAAATAATTTATTATGAACTCGTTTATACATTACCTGAAAAGGCACGTAGTGATTAAGTACCGGCCCGCCAATTTCCAGGCAGGTAAAGTGGGCGGTTAAAATAATTACTCCCTTACCTTCATTTTGGTGCCGCGTAATATTTTTCAGGCCTTCAACTTCACATAGCTTCAGTATTCTCTCATCCTGCCACCAGCTGAGTGCCAGTTCAAAAGTGGCGATGCCCATATTTTTAAAGCAAAGTTTTCGCATGCGAATTATTTCATCGGCATCAGCATCAGGAAAGGCAATGCGTAAATTAATATCGGCAATGTTGCGACGGTCAGGCAGGAATAGATAAAGTAATTTACCCATTGCTGCACCGCAGGCTTCTATGACCGGCTGGGGGAAAATAACAACCGTGCGTAATAAGCCGAGTGCAAACCAGGTGAGCCAGTATTTAGGCGCAAGGTAATCACTGGGGTTTATGGCCTTTATCAAAGTTTTTCTCTTCAGTTTAAATATTATTATGCTTGCTTATAACGTGTGAAAGGGTGCGTGTTTTTCTAAAGTAAAAACACCTCACCCGTGTACGGTGAAGGAAGATGTAAAAAACAACCACATATATGTGTATCAGTAAGGTATTATGTTTTACTATTTAATTTATTATTTTAAAAAGCTATTAATGCCCTGGCCATCGTTAATGCTAAGTGTACCTGCGGCCTGTTTTAAGCGTAGTGTATTAATCACATAATTATAACGCGCTCGGGCATAGTCGCGCTCTGCACGATACACTTCACGTAATGTGGTTAACACGTCAATTGCCGTACGGGTGCCTACCTCAAAGCCTGCCTGGGTTGCTTCATGTGCGGCCTGGTTTGAAAGTAATGCCTGTTTTAATGCTTTTACCTGGGCAATGGTTGAGGTAACACCGAGATAGGCATCTCGGGTTTGTTGCAATGCCTGGCGATGGGCTTTTTCTTTTAGTGAGCGAGCCTGCTCTTTTAAAGCGATGGACTGTTTATATTTTGCACTGGTAGAACCGCCACTGTAAATTGGCACGGTTAACTGTACGGAAACTTTTGTATCAGTATTTTCAGAGCCAAAAAGGCCTCCTTCCTGATTAGAGTATGTATGTTCTGCGAGCAAGTTCAGATAAGGAAGGTGTTCAGAATGGACCGCATCTACCTGTTTTTGTGCCGCTTTATACTCATATTGAGCAGCTCTTAATGATAAATTATTTTGTTGTGCATTTTCAGTCCACTTTACTATATTTGCAGGTTCTGGAATTAATAGGGGGATATCATCGATCATTGCGGCTATGTTTTTAGTGTAACTGCCTAAAATAACCGCCAGTGCCTCGAATTGCGCAGATAGAATATTTTGCGCATCAATCTCCTGAGCAACAGAGGTATCATAACTGGCCTGTGCTTCTTTCACATCAGTAATGGCAATTAGGCCTACTTCGAAACGTTTCTTAGACTGTTCCAGTTGTTTACCAATAGATTCTTTCTCCGCGGTGGCAAATTTTAAATTATCTTCTGCACCCAGGGCATTAAAGTAGGCGTTAGCAAGGCGCACAATTAAATCTTGTCTGGCAGCTTCTACTGTAGCTGTTGCGGATGCAATAGACATATCAGTTTGCTGTAGTTGTTTGTAGAAGCCGTGATTATAAAGTGTTTGGGTTAATGATAGATTGTAACCAGTGGTATCAACAGTAGCTATCGTGTCACGAAAATCGGGGTTTTCATAAAACGACTCTTTATCTGTGACAGTGGAATAGCCGGACAGTATTAATTGAGGTAATAGTGCCGATTTACTAATCCCGCGCTTTGCCAGTGAGCTTTGATATTCAAATTCAGCCGCCTGTAAATCCTGGTCATGTAACATTGCCAGTTCCAGTGCCTGTGAAAAATTAATGGTTTCAGATGTTTGTTCCACAGCGTTTGTTGGAGAATTTAACAACAGGCAGCCAGCAGTGATAATGCCAAATAATACTTTTTTCATATTGTAAAGTTTTGCCTTTAAATATTTACGGAGAATTAAAATTTAAACTCAGGTTTTTGTTCGCCATGTACCAGCGGGTTTAAAACTGTTTCAAAAATGCTTTCATCGGACCATTCTTTATCACCAATACGAGTAATAAGGTGTGCCGTCATCACGGGCTCAGTACCATCAACCACAAACATCTTGCCGTTTTCAGCCAGTGCATTTTTAAATGGCAGAGGTATTTCAGCAACTGAGCCGGTTAAAATTATAATATTGTATTTTTTATTTGTGTCAGGCAGGTTAAGGCCATCTGCACAACTGAGACTAATATTAAATACACCCTGCTCTAACAAAGTTTGCGCTGCTCGTTTAGCCAGTGTTTCATCTATTTCAACACTTTCAACGTGACAGGCCAGGTTTGCCAGGCAGGCGGTGAGATAACCACTGCCGGTACCAATTTCCAGTACATCGTCTTCTGGCTGAATATCTAACAGCTGTAACAAGCGGCCTTCAATTATTGGGTGCATCATACTCTGTGAGTCATTCAGGGGAATGGCGGTATCCGCATAGGCGAGGTTAAGGTACTTTGCGGGTACATACTGGTCTCGGGGGATGGTTTCAAGCGTGTTGAGAACCCTGTCATCAAGTACGTCCCAGGGGCGTACCTGTTGTTCAACCATATTGTAACGACATTGTTCCAGATGTGACGGCATAGAATTCCCCTGAAGCTATTTTAATGTTTGCTTTGTTTTGGCTGATTCTACCCCCTGTCAGAGATCTTGTGTACCTTTGATTAACGATATAGCTCTGTGTTGCTCTATACCTAATCATAATGCTCAGGTAAACTTAGCAACCACAAGCTAGGGGAGTCGTGGGCTGGCATTGCCGTTCACCTCTGAGAAACACTCTGTATCGTTTAAGTTATCTGAAACGGCAGAGATAAACCCTTAGAACCTGATCCAGATTATGCTGGCGAAGGGAAGCTTTGCTGTTTGCTAGCTTCCCTTCGTCATAGCCTCACACCTCACGGGGAGCCACTATGAGCGCCATACCAGAAGAATTTATTAAGAACACCACCAAGTTATCAGAGGAAGTTACACGGCCCTTTAGAAACTCCCGTAAAGTCTATGTGACGGGCTCCCGCGATGATATTCGCGTGGGTATGCGCGAAATTGATCAGGACAATACCCCGGACAGCATGGGGTTTGAAGTGAACCCGCCGATTCCCGTTTATGATACCTCCGGCCCATTCTCAGATCCGGATATTGAAATTGACCTGATGAAAGGCATGCCCGATGTACGCAGTAACTGGATTTTAGAGCGTAACGATACGCAACAGTTGGATGGTCCGACATCTGAGTTTGGTCAAAAGCGCCAGAGTGATCCTCAACTTGCAAACTTACGTTTTGAGCATATCAATAAACCACGCCGTGCCTTGCCGGGTAAAAATGTCAGCCAGATGCATTATGCGCGCCAGGGCATTATTACCCCGGAAATGGAATATGTGGCGATACGTGAAAACCAGAAATTAACCGAGTTACGTAAAGACCCGGCCTATAAAAAATTACTCAAACAGCATCCGGGTGAAAGTTTTGGTGCGGAGTTGCCGGATGAAATGACCGCAGAATTTGTGCGTGATGAAATTGCCCGTGGTCGTGCGATTATTCCAGCAAACATTAATCACCCGGAAGTTGAGCCGATGATTATCGGGCGTAATTTCCGCGTTAAGGTGAATACCAATATTGGTAATTCTGCTGTGACCTCGTCAATAGAAGAAGAAGTTGAAAAAATGGCCTGGTCGGCTCGCTGGGGTGGCGATACGCTGATGGATTTATCAACGGGTAAAAATATTCATGAAACCCGTGAGTGGATTCTACGTAATGCGCCTATGCCCATTGGTACTGTACCTATTTATCAGGCACTGGAAAAAGTAAACGGCAAATCAGAAGATCTGACCTGGGAAATTTTCCGCGATACGCTAATAGAGCAGGCAGAACAGGGTGTAGATTACTTCACCATCCATGCGGGTGTGCGCCTGCAATACGTTCCCCTGACCGCAGAGCGTGTTACCGGCATTGTTTCCCGTGGTGGCTCAATCATGGCTAAATGGTGTTTAGCTCATCATCAGGAGAACTTCCTGTATACCCATTTTGAAGATATCTGCGAAATTATGAAAGCCTATGATGTCAGCTTCTCATTGGGTGATGGTTTGCGCCCGGGTTCACTGGCAGATGCCAATGATGCGGCACAGTTTGGTGAGCTGGAAACCCTGGGTGAATTGACCAAAATTGCCTGGGAGCATGATGTGCAGGTCATGATAGAAGGCCCGGGCCATGTGCCATTGCAGATGGTAAAGGAAAATATGGATAAGGAACTAGAGGATTGCTTTGAAGCACCTTTTTATACGCTCGGCCCCTTGACCACGGATATAGCGCCAGGTTATGACCATATTACATCCGCACTGGGTGCGGCGAATATCGGTTGGTATGGCTGTGCGATGCTGTGTTATGTGACCCCGAAAGAGCATTTAGGCCTGCCTAATAAAGAAGATGTACGTGAAGGTATTATCACCTACAAAGTTGCTGCTCATGCAGCGGATCTGGCCAAGGGAAACCCCGGGGCGCAGATACGTGATAACGCCATGTCCAAGGCTCGTTTTGAATTCCGCTGGGAAGATCAGTTTAATTTAGGTCTCGACCCAGAAAAGGCCCGTGAGTACCACGATGAAACCCTGCCTAAGGAATCTGCCAAAGTAGCCCATTTCTGTTCTATGTGCGGCCCGCACTTCTGTTCTATGAAGATTTCACAGGATGTTCGTGATTATGCTAAACAGCAGGGCATATCTGAGGGAGAGGCTTTGGAGCAGGGTATGCAGGAAAAGGCGATTGAGTTTATCGATAAGGGTGCTGAGATTTACAATAAGGCTTAAACCTGGAAAAATCAGTTGACCGCAAATGGCCGCAAATAAAAGCAAAAATATTCTTGTATGTTCGTGCGCCACAGTCGCACAAACCTGAAAAATTTGCGGCCATTTGCGTTAATTTGCGGTAAAAAGCTTTTAATTTTCTTCGGCAAACTCTCCAAAACCTGCTAAATTCATAGTTGGGGTAACTATTAAAATAAACCCGGATAATGACTGATTCAAATCTTTACCACTTACTAAAGCAGCAAATTAAAGAGTATCTATCTTCTGTAGATACCTTATCTCCGCCCTGGAAAGAGTTTCTGGCATCGGTTGATCTGAGCTATAAAAAATTTGATGCTGATTTGCGTACCCTTGAGCAATCCCTAAACCAGAGTGCTGAAGAGCTGGTGCAGGCCAATGATGAAATGAATGCGGTATTTCATGCTATTCCAGACCAGCTATTTCATCTTGATTCAGAAGGCCGGGTTATCAGTTATAAGTTAGGTCAAAGTAGTCATTTCTATTTAAAAAGTGAACGGCTTATTAATCAGTATGTTAAGGACGTTTTAAATGTTGAGGTGGTAGAAAAGTTTGAGGTTTCGTTAAAGCAGGTATTAAAACAACTGTCCACAAAGCATTTTGAATTTGTTATTTACCACAAGAAAAAAATATATTATTACGAAGTTCGCATGATGCCGATGAAGACGCAACAAGTCATCGCACTTATTCGTGATGTCACAGAACGTAAACTGGCAGAAGAGCAAATTTCTTTTCTGGCTTATCACGATAGTCTCACCGCATTACCCAATAACCGCTTATTTAAAGATCGCCTTGAGCATGCTATTTCACTGGCAGAAAGAAATAAAAAAATACTGGCGATTATGTTTTTAGACCTGGATCGGTTTAAGTTAATTAATGACACAATGGGGCACTCGGCGGGGGATGAGTTATTAAAAATAACATCCCAACGATTAATTGAAGCCGTGCGTAAAACAGATTCTGTTGCTATTAATGCAAGTGGTGCCAGTTCTTCAATTGCACGTTTTGGTGGAGATGAATTCACCATACTGCTGGACGATGTGGAAAATGTGCAGGCTATTATTCGTATAGCAGAACGAATTGTTGAAAATGTAAGTCAACCAATGATGTTGAATCGACAGGAAGTGCATATATCTACCAGTATTGGCATTTCTATTTATCCAGATGATGGGGTGCAGGCAGATGAAATTTTAAAAAATGCAGATTCTGCTATGTACCACGCTAAAGCACAGGGTAGAAATAATTTTCAGTTTTTTGCTGACTCAATGAATAAATCATCGGTTGAATTATTGGCATTAGAAAATAATTTGCATAAAGCGATTGAAAATAAAGAAATGTGTTTATATTACCAGCCCCAGCTAAGTGTAATGACCGGGCAGTTGGTGGGGATGGAGGCTTTAATTCGCTGGCAACATCCTGATAAAGGTTTTATTTCTCCTGGTGTGTTTATTCCCGTGGCAGAAGAAACCGGCATGATTATGCAAATTGGAGAATGGGTTTTTCGTGAAGCCTGTAAGCAGGGGGTGCAATGGCTGAATGCGGGTTATCAGTTGCAAAAAATTTCAATAAATCTTTCTGCCAGGCAACTTAAAGATGAAAGTCTAGCCGCTTTAATTGCTACTATTTTAGATGAAACAGGCATGCCATCGAATAAACTTTGCATTGAATTAACTGAAACTGCTTTAATTCTTGACCCAGAGGTAGCGCTCGTCAGGCTAACAAAAATTAAAGCTCTGGGTGTTGCTTTATCACTGGATGATTTTGGTACAGGTTATTCATCATTAAGTTATTTAAAGCGCTTTCCGATAGACACTTTAAAAATTGACCAGGCATTTATTCGTGATGTAAAAGTAGATTATGAAGATGCGGCATTAGTAAAAGCGATTATTTCCATGGCGCATGGTTTAGGTATGGATGTGATTGCAGAAGGTGTGGAAATTCAGGAACAACTTGAATTTTTAGGTGTTAATGGTTGTGACACGATTCAGGGGTACTTGTTTAGTCGGCCATTACCGGCTAAGGAGATGGAGGCGCTTTTGATTAAAAGACAGTATTAAGTCAAAAGAAAAAACAGTTTATCGAGGTATTTAAATTAACACTGCTGTCCCATTAACCACTAGAGACACCCTCATGTCTCGACCAGAGTGAAACGTTCGTTAATCACGTAACAATGCGCTTTAAACATAAACTAATTCCTTTTAACGGGGCAGCAGTGTTAAATTAACTATTTATCTGTAGGGTTATATAAAATAAAATTTTGTAGACTTACGACTATCTTTTTCAGGTTAATACCATCACAGGTTTTTTCCCAACATGAATGCGTGTTGTAGCAATCGCTGCATATTCAATTTTTAAACTGCTATATACATCGTCCAGTGCCATACCTAAAATTTTACTGGTGATGGCGCGAATGACGCCCGCGTGTGCGACTACTAAAATATGCTGACCGCGATATTCTTCGGCAATACCTTCATAAACCGCCCATACGCGCTCTGCAAAATCATCCAGTGGTTCGGCACCCTCTGGGCGGTTATTAACCGGATCTAATAAAAAGTTTTCCAGGGCATCCCCTTCATTGTTTTTTATATCTTCCGGTGTGCGACCTTCCCAGCTGCCAAAACCAATTTCTTTTAGATTGTCTTCCACAGAGAAATTTATGCTCATTGTGTCAGCCAGTGCTTCACTAAACTTTAAACAGCGGGAAAGTGGGGAGCTGATTATGTGTTCCCAATGTGGTTTTTCCGGAACCGCATCCCACATTTGTTGCCAGCCGGTTTTACTTAATGGGTCATCAACACTATAACCCCGGTAGCGTCGACCACCTTCAGGTTCACCGTGTCGAATAATATCTATTTGTGTATCACTCATGACATCCAGCCAATTAATGTCAAAATGGCTATAAAGGCCAACCAGACTACCAGCGTTCTTAACACCAGACCTCGGGCGGAGCGAATGCAGGCCGTTTCTTCGCCGGGGGCACAATCTTTCAGGGCGCCTTGCCCTGCCGTGATCAGGGTATGGTAGTTGCAGTCATATAAATCGTTTTGTTTATTTTTGCTATAGAATTCCTGCTTGGCCCCTTCATAATTACCGGTAAGTGCATATCCCATAGCTACCATGTGTGCAGGTGCCCAGGCAAGCACTGCCTGAAATTGTCGGGCTGCTTTCGCCAGGGTCGCGTTGCCTGTTGAGCGCATGGTGTGGGAGGTTAGCCGATAAAGCAATGCTCCGAATGGGCCAAGTAATACAAACCAGAAAATAACGGCAAAAAAACGGTCATTAGATTCATGTAATATGGCGCGCATCACTTCAACAATCTGCTGGTCTGGGTCAGCGGGTGGATCTTTCTGCATGATGGCGCTGGCTTCAGAGCCGGCAGCTTCTACATTTCCATTCTCCCTTGCTTCCAGATATCGGTTTATCTGGCGATTGAGGTCTTTGGGACCCAGGCAGAACGCAAAAATGACCAAACCAAATAACAGGTCGATCAGGCCCAGTAAACTTCCTTCAAACCACATTTGTAAAAGCATTACGCTTAACATGATGGGTAGCAGTAGAATTAATATAGATGACAGGTTCTGTGAGCTTAAGCCGGGTAGGGTTTTTAATAACCAGCGGCTATAGTCATCAAACCAGTCAAAGTTACGTAATTTTTCCAGTAAGTCGCTAATGCGTTCGAAAATAATCCCGAATAAAATGCAAATAAGTGCCATGTGTGCTTTTTATACCTTAGTCCGTAGTTGGGTGATCAGTTTTTGTAGGTGATCCCAGTTAAATGCCGGCCCTGGGTCTGTTTTTCGACCGGGTGCAATATCACTGTGGCCGGTTATAGCATTTTTATCGATGTCAGGGTAGTTTTGCCTTAACTCTAGAATTAATTTTGCGAGTTTTTCGTACTGAACCGGCTCATAGGGTGTTTCATCTGTGCCTTCAAGTTCAATACCTATGCTGAAGTCATTACAGTTATTTCTGCCTCCATATGTGGAAATGCCCGCATGCCAGGCCCGTTTATGGAAGGGGACGTATTGAATAATGTCCCCATTTCGACGAACTAACAGGTGAGATGATACCCTTAGTTGATAGGTATCTGCAAAGTAGGGGTGTTCATGTCGGTCGAGCTGGTTAGTAAACAGTTGGGATATATAAGGGCCACCAAACTCACCCGGTGGCAGGCTGATATTGTGCACCACAACCAGGCTGATGCCTATGCCGTCGGGGCGCTCATCAAAATTGCTAGATGGTGTTTGAATTGCATCCGCCAGTAATCCTGATTTATTGTTTATTTTCATATACTTAAAGTCTAGCAGTTGATTTATAATTTGGCCACAGAAAGAAATATTTCACAGGAGGTATATCTCTTTGTGTTTGATTCTATAAACTATGCACCTGGTCGTTAGCTTTAGCTGAAGGGCAGGTGTACCCATAATAGTCACTTTATTATGGTCATTTTTTACATAATCAATTAAGTAAGCCTAATTAATCAGTGAATTCAAATTTTAATACAGACTCCCATCCCCTGGCAGGCCTGAATACAGAGCAACGAGCCGCGGTAGAATATATTTCTGGACCCATGTTGGTACTCGCTGGCGCAGGCAGTGGAAAAACCCGGGTAATTACCCAGAAAATTGCCTATCTAATTCGCGACTGTGGCATTAAACCCATTCATATTGCCGCGGTTACCTTTACCAATAAAGCGGCCAGAGAAATGAAGGCAAGGGTAAAAAGCTTATTAGGCAAGGGTGAGACCCGTGGACTTATTGTTTCCACCTTCCATAACCTCGGCTTGCGGATACTTGGCATAGAATATAAGCATCTGGGGTATAAAGCCGGGTTCAGTGTATTTGATGCAACTGATACCCTGGTGCTAATTAAAGGTTTATATGCTTCAGAGTCATTGAGTAATGTTGATGATGCAGAAGATGCACGCTGGGCCATTTCACGGTGGAAAAATGATTTTATTTCACCCGAGCAAGCAATTTCAAACGCAGAAAATGACCTGGAAATAAAACATGCAATGTTATATGCACGTTACCAGCGTCAGTTAAAGGCATATAATGCATTTGATTTTGATGATTTAATTTTGCAACCGGTTGTCTTATTTCAGCAACACCCGGATGTGCTGGAAAAATGGCAACATCGAATTCATTATTTGCTGGTGGATGAGTACCAGGACACGAACGCAAGTCAGTATCAGCTGGTAAAATTATTGTTAAGTAACCATGGTCGTTTAACCGCTGTAGGTGATGATGATCAATCAGTGTACTCCTGGCGTGGTGCTCGACCTGAAAACCTGGCTCTGTTAAATGAAGATTATCCAAAATTAAAACTGATAAAACTTGAGCAAAACTATCGTTCAACTTCTCGTATTTTAAAATGTGCCAATCATTTAATACAAAACAACCCCCATACATTTGAAAAACAACTTTGGTCTGATTTGGGGCTGGGTAGTAATATTAGAATTATAGAGTGTCCAGGTGCAGATGGTGAAGCTGAACGTGTTACGGTTGAGCTAAATACCCATAAATTTCAGAAGCGTACAAAATTTGGTGACTATGCTATTTTGTATCGGGGTAATCATCAGTCGCGAATTTTTGAAAAGTATTTGCGAGAATTGCAAATACCCTATGTGGTGAGTGGCGGCACATCATTTTTTGAACGTGCTGAGGTAAAAGATATTATGGGTTACCTACGCCTGTTGGCTAACCAGGATGATGATACCGCTTTTTTACGCATAATAAATACGCCACGCAGGGAAATTGGTGGCAGTACACTGGAGAAACTGGGTGAGTATGCGAATGCGCGGAATGTGAGTTTGTTTGAAGCCTGTTTTGAAATGGGGCTTACCACAATTTTAAATGAACGCGCGATTACAAAATTACAGAATTTTACCAACTGGATTAATTTATTAAGTGATAATGCTGAGCGGGGTAACCCGATAGAGGTAGTTAACGATATGGTCAAAGATATCGGTTATCAAAACTGGCTCGAAGAACAAAGTAGTGATATAAATATTGCAGAAAAACGCATGCAAAATGTATATGAATTAACGGATTGGTTAGCGCGTTTATATAAGGATGAAAAAGGAAAAAATTTAGGCGAATTAGTTGCCCATATGAGCTTAATGGATATTCTGGAACGCAACAAAGAAGAAGCCAAAGAAGATATGGTCAGTTTAATGACATTACATGCAGCAAAAGGGCTGGAGTTTCCTT
>Ga0316207_10000321_pt1 | contig 86473 bp, 83 predicted proteins | sample 6weekpyrite_MG_FD_204943 | JGI IMG/M metagenome (GOLD analysis project Ga0316207, IMG submission 204943) | Microbial mat bacterial communities from mineral coupon in-situ incubated in ocean water Damariscotta River, Maine, United States -... | ecosystem: Environmental > Aquatic > Marine >...
CGGGAAGCCAACTCCAAGATGAATAATCCCTGAAGAACGCTTGAAGACTACAAGCTTGATAGGCTGGGTGTGTACGCAGAGCAATCTGTTTAGCTGACCAGTACTAATAGTTCGTTTGTCTTTTTTTTAAAAATCGTTGTACACTGCCTTATTAAGTGTAATTAACACTTATAAGACTTTTATAGCAATGAATTTAGTTGTAATAGTATTGACATTAACTGATAAACACTCGTTTAAAATAAACCTAAACTAATAGTTATTTGTAACTCTTAGTTTAGGTGGTTATAGAGAAGAGGAAACGCCTGGTCCCATTCCGAACCCAGAAGCTAAGCTCTTCATCGCTGATAATACTGCAGATTTCATTTGTGGGAACGTAGGTCGCCGCCTATTTTAAACAATTACTTCTTTACTTCGTAAAATCAATCACATTAACCTTATTTAAACAATTGACAATTATTCTAAATAATCCTATATTATTCTTAACACTATTCTCTTCATTAATTTTATATTGGAAACGTTGATAGCTATTTATCTATTTTACTCACTAAAATTCTTCCTCAGGAAGAATTTCTTAACGTGAGGTATCATTCCGAACCCAGAAGCTAAGCCTCTCATCGCTGATAATACTGCAGGTTTCACTTGTGGGAACGTAGGTCGCCGCCTGTTTTTAGAACTAAACCTCATTTACACAACAATCACAAACTTACTTATTAAAACAATTGACACACTCATTATAAACTCTTAATATTTAGCATACACTACTTTATTTACGCCCATTTAAATAGTTCGTTTTTATGCATAGTTTGATATAATTTATATATGAAATTTGATAATGAATGGATGCCCTTACTAGAGGATGAATTAAAAAAAGAGTATTTTGTAAAATTAAAGAACTATGTTGAGACTGAACAAAGTCAATATTCTGTTTTTCCGCCTGATCAAGATATTTTTAATGCTTTTAACACGACGTCTTTTGAAATGATAAAGGTTGTGATTTTGGGGCAGGACCCTTATCATGGAAAAGGTCAGGGTCATGGTTTGGCCTTTTCTGTTAAAGATGGTGTTGCTTTTCCTCCTTCTCTTCGTAATATTTTTAAAGAGTATTCTAGTGACCTTGGGCTTGACATACCTACTTCTGGAAATCTTTCTTCTTGGGCTAAAGAGGGTGTATTTTTACTTAATACGGTTTTGAGTGTTAGAGAAGGTGAAGCGCATTCGCATAAAGATAAAGGCTGGGAAAGGTTTACAGACGCGGTAATTGAACTGATTTCTGATAAGAAAGAACATATTGTTTTTATTTTATGGGGAAAGCCTGCTCAGCTTAAGTCAAAGCTTATTGATGAGTCTAAGCATCTGATTTTAAAGGCGCCTCATCCTTCTCCTCTCTCTTCTTACAGAGGATTTTTTGGATCAAAGCCTTTTTCAAAGACTAATGAATATTTAAGAGAGCATGATTTAGCTGAGATAGAGTGGAGGTTAGACTGATGTTAAGAGTGTTTATTGTGTTAAGCTTACTATTCATAGGGGTTCAGGCTTGTAAGATGAACTGGGTCTATGGTCAGTCATCGGATGCTTGTATTATGATAGATGGTAAAAAGAGAGAGTTTAGATATTTTATACCTTCTCATGCTAAGGGGGTAAATCTTCCTTTACTCATTGCTCTACATGGGGGTGGAGGCAATCCTAAAAGATTTGAGGCTTATTCCCGTTTTTCTGAACTTTCTATGAAAGGTGCATCTTATATTGTTGTGTATCCTAAGGGGGTAGATAAGCACTGGAATGATGGACGTTCAAATGTTAATAGTACCGTAGATGATGTGAAATTTATCTCTAGATTGATTGAAATCTTACCTCATGTCTTAAAAGAAGAGGTGTATGTTACGGGTATGTCTAATGGCGGTCTTATGACGCAGCGTCTTGCTTGTGATACTTCTTTAAATATCAATGGAATAGCGGTTGTGGGTGCAACTATGAGTCTTGACTTACACAAGAGCTGTGAAAACCGTAATCCTATGCAGGCACTTTTCATTTTTGGTACTGAGGATAATGTATTTTTAGACAATGGAAAACTGGTTAATCCTATTAAGCCTTCTAATGTGCGCGGTTATCATATTGGGATAGATAAGACCTTGGCGTATTGGAAGCGTCGAAATCTATGTAAGTCTTCTTCTGCGAGGAAAGAGCTTAATGAATACACTAAGAAGTGGGGTAAGTTTAAAGATGACGAAACTAAGGTTCATGTGATTGAGTATAAAGGATGTAATAAAAAGCTCAAGTATTATAAGGTCGAAGGCGGGGGACATAGATGGCCTGATAAAAAAGCATCTAATGGATTTATTATCAAAAAATTAGTGGGAAAAGCTTCTTTAGAAATGAGTTCAGCTGACGAGATTATTGAGTTTTTTGGTTTAATTAAGAGGTAAGTCTTACCTAGTCTTTAGTTCTAAGTTGTTATAATTTCATTATTAATTTACCCCAAAGGCCCTGTTAATGCGTGGATATAAAATTTTTGCTGGAAGTTCTAGTGTTGAGTTTGCTAAGGAAGTCTGTTCTTCTTTAGATGTTCCTCTTTCAAAAGCGGAAGTAAAACGTTTCTCTGATGGAGAGATTTCCGTTCAGATTTCTGAGAGTGTACGTGGACGTGATGTGTTTATTGTGCAATCAACTGGGGCTCCTTCAAATGACAACCTTATGGAACTGCTTATTATGACAGACGCACTTCGTCGTTCTTCTGCTAACTCTATTACAGCGGTTATCCCTTATTTTGGATATGCTAGACAAGATAGAAAAGCAGCACCACGTGTTCCTATTACTGCGCGTCTTGTGGCTGACTTGATTGAAAAGTCTGGGGTGGACCGTGTGGTTACTATTGACTTACACGCAGGTCAGATTCAAGGTTTCTTCGACATTCCTGTGGATAATTTATATGGTTCTATCATTTTTCAAGAGTATATTCAGTCTAAAAACCTTAAAAACCCTATCATCGCTAGTCCAGATATTGGTGGGGTGGCTAGAGCACGTTATTTTGCTGAGAAGCTTGGGCTTGAGATGGTTATCGTCGATAAGCGTAGAGAAAAGGCCAATGAAGCAGAGGTAATGAATATCATTGGTGATGTAACGGGCAAAGATGTTATTATGATTGATGATATGGTTGATACGGCTGGAACTATGGTAAAAGGTGCTGCGGCACTTAAGGCCAATGGTGCAACCTCAGTAATGGCTTGTGCTACGCACGGTGTCCTTTCAGGTAAGGCCTTTGAAAATCTTAAAAATGATGCCTTAGATGAATTGGTTATTTCAAATTCCCTTGTAACAAAACCAATGAAAAAAATTAAGGTACTTTCAGTAGCGCCACTCTTTGGTGAAGTGATTCGTCGTGTGTACCATAACGAGAGTGTAAACTCACTTTTTTCATAAGAAGCATAGGCTTCTTATTGTTTTATATCCATCTTTAGAGATAGATACAAAACAGTAAACTTAATTAAGCTATTTATAAAAGGCAAGACCTCTTGAAAAACATTAGAAACTTTTCTATTATTGCACATATTGACCATGGTAAATCGACACTAGCGGATAGAATTATCCAAGAATGTGGCTCTGTGACTGAACGCGAACTAGGTACACAAATGATGGATACTATGGATATTGAGCAAGAACGTGGTATTACGATTAAGGCACAGTCGGTGCGTTTGAATTATGTAAAAGATGGCGAACCTTATATTCTTAATCTTATTGACACTCCGGGACACGTTGATTTTTCTTATGAAGTCTCTAAATCACTTGCTTCTTCAGATGGTGCACTTTTGATTGTTGATGCGGCACAAGGGGTTGAAGCCCAAACCATTGCTAATGTTTATATGGCCTTAGATAATGATCTTGAACTGCTTCCTGTCATTAATAAAATTGACCTTCCTGCAGCCGAACCTGAACGTGTGGCGGAAGAGATAGAAGCGAGTATCGGTATTGATGCTACGGACGCACTTTTGGTATCGGCGAAGTCAGGGATTGGTATTCATGAACTTCTAGATGCGATTGTAGATAGGGTTCCTGCTCCTGTTGGAGATCCTGATGTGACGACAAAGGCTATTATTTATGATTCTTGGTTTGATCCTTATTTAGGGGCCTTAGCCTTAGTGCGTGTGTTTGATGGTAAGATAGAAAAAGGTCAGAGCGTTAAGTTAATGTCTAATAATGAAACACATGCTGTTTTAGATCTTATGTACCCACATCCACTAAAGCGTCACAACACAAAGGCTATCCTTTCTGGAGAGATTGGTATTGTTGTACTTGGACTTAAAGAAGTGGGTATTATTAATGTAGGTGATACCATTACAGACGCGGCGAATCCTGCTGCTGAATCGGTGGGAGATTATGAGCCTGCGAAACCTTTTGTTTTTGCAGGGATGTACCCAATTGATACGGATAAGTTTGAAGATTTACGTGATGCACTGGATAAGCTTAGACTCAATGACTCCTCTTTGTCGTATGAACCAGAGACCTCAGTGGCCCTTGGTTTTGGTTTTAGGGTTGGTTTTCTTGGAATGTTGCATATGGAAGTTATTAAAGAGCGACTTGAACGTGAGTTTGATCTTGACCTGATTGCAACAGCGCCTTCGGTTATCTACCATGTATATATGAACGATGGCTCTTTAGTGGAGGTACAAAATCCTTCTGAACTGCCTGAAGTGAACCATATTGAACACATTGAAGAGCCTTATGTAAAAGCAACGGTTATTACACCAACAGAATACCTTGGAAATGTAATGAATCTGCTTGTAGGTAAACGTGGGGTGCAAAATAAGATGGATTATCTTAATGAAGACCGTGTGCTTTTAGAATATGAAGTTCCTATGAATGAGATTGTTGTTGGCTTTTATGACACACTTAAGTCTATCTCTAAAGGCTATGCAAGTTTTGATTATGACCCGACTGAGTTTAAACAGGGTGACTTAGTGAAGCTTGATGTTAGAGTAGCGGGAGATGTGGTCGATGCCCTTTCCGTTATCGTACCTAGAACATCTGCTGACTCTCGTGGACGTGAGCTAGTTAAAAACATGAAAGAGATTGTTCCTAGACAACTCTTTGAGGTAGCTATTCAAGCCTCTTTAGGTTCACGTATCATTGCGAGAGAGACGATTAAGTCTATGGGGAAAAATGTTACCGCAAAATGTTATGGTGGTGATATTACCCGTAAACGTAAACTGCTTGAGAAACAGAAAAAAGGTAAAAAACGTATGAAGGCTATTGGTAAGGTTCAACTACCTCAAGAAGCCTTTATGTCTGTGCTTAAAATGGACTAGTCCATTTTAAGTAAATAGTGAAAGGGCAATAGAAAATGGAAAAAACAAAAGCAAGAACGAAAATAAGTTTGTCCTTTAACCTCCCTTTTCCATTTACTATTTACTATTCACCTATCGCAAAGCGATACTAATGCGTTGCATGATATGTGAGGATCTGTCTTTCAAACATATCTGTAAAACCTGTCAGAATGAACTGCTTAAACCCTCTTTATACAAGCGAAAAATTCTTGGAAAAATTCCTGTTTACTCTTTTTATAAATATCAAGATATAGAACCTTTGCTTCTTACCAAACATACAGACCTTGGGTACTATATCTATACTATTTTAGCGAATAATAGTTTTCTTCCTTTTTCTAAGACCTTTACATATGACAAAGTTGTATGTGCCTTGAGTGTAGATGACCATGTTAAAAGTGGGTATTCGCATACAGCCATTTTAAATAAGGCTCTAAAATCTTCCATAATTCACCCTCGTTACTCAAAGCTAAGAGCAGAATCAAAAATTTCATATTCAGGAAAAGATTATCAGTTTAGACTCTTGCATCCTAGAAAATTTAAGCTAAAAGACTTTAATGAAGAAGATGTTATCTTAGTTGATGATATTATTACCACAGGATTAACCCTTACACAGGCTGTCACTTCACTTGAAGCACAAGGCAAGAATATGCTTTTTTGTGTGACGCTTGCCGATGCCGGTCAAAATAGACTTTAGAAGATTTAATAATCTCCATTTTTTACCATAAATCATGAATAGTTTTTTAAGTTTACTCTATGTATTAAATCTATAGTTTAACGATATTAAACCAATTTAGCATTTTATACGTATGAGTATTTTATTCTGATTTAAGAAAACAAATTATTTATTTAATAATATTAAAAAATATTTTTTATAATATGAAAAGTTGTTAAGTTAAAATAAACAAAAGGTAAAAAATTAAGTAAAAAAATAATATTGAATTAAAGTGTTTAATCTCCTAAAATTCTGGCATTAAATTTAAGGGGTTTAGGTGAAAACAAATAAAGATAGAAGTTCAATAAAAGACTTTGTAATAGCCTTCATTTCAGTTGTATTCACATTGTTTTTTTTAATTGGGTGTCAAGGTAGTGATAGTACGGATAGAAGTACGGCAATATCGTATAAACAGACGAATATTCATTCTGATAGTGAAGCTGAAAATATTGAGGAAGATAAGAGACCTTTAGTAGACAGTACTAATGAAGCATGTTTGCAGAAGGTCTATTCTAATGGGACTAAGCTTAATGACTGTGTGGTTTGTCATGTAGATGGTGGTATTGCAGATGCAACAAACTTAAAGTTTAAAGCTTCAAATGCTTCCTATAACTATACGGCTTTAAAAGCTTATCTTGAAGAAGATGGACATGCTGATACACTTATTAATAAGATTAGCAATAGCTCTTCACGTTCACACTTTGGTGGAAAGTTTTCAGCCAATGATGTATCTTATTTTCAAAACTTTGTAGACGCTTATGAAAATCAAGATGCTTGTACCTTAGGCACAGAGGATACAACAAAGCCAACAGATACAAACACAGAAGATACAAATACATATAATGGGAACAAACCTGAAGACACAACCAATACACCTATCACTTATCTTGGTGTACACACCTTCCAATCTAAGCATACTTCGGCTAAATGTCTTGAAGCTTTAGGCCTTCCAGGAACGATTGTATATAGTGAATGTAAACAAAGTGATGTTCAAACGTGGAAAGAAGATAATCTTGGACGCTTTCACAGTTCAGCGAATACGGATTACTGTTTAAGTGCAGATGCTTTCTCAAATGGGGCAGGTTTATCTACACACCTTTGTTCTGACACAAACCTTAAACAAAGATGGGTATATAAAGACAAACTCATTTTTAATGGTGGCTATACCATTGATTTAGATGTTAAGAATCAAAGACCTATCGTTTATGGTCTTCATGGTGGTCTTAATCAGCAATGGGTAGCTTACACCTCTGTAGATAACGGGAATACGGATACTACAAACACGGGTAATAATACAGATTCAAATAATGACAACGGTACTAACACAGGAAACAATACGGACACTAACACAGACAACACAGTACAAGATAAAGAGGCTTGTATGAAAAAGATTTATGAAGAGCGTGCAGAGGTTTCTGAATGTCTTTTATGTCATACAAGCTCAGGTATCGCAAGTCAAACAGATTTTATCTTAGAAGATAATGGCTATGAGAGTTTAAAAAACTATTTAGATACTTCAAGTACTAATGGAAATTATATACTTTCTAAAATCACTGAAGGAAGTGGGACCTCACATTTTGGAGGAAAGTTTTCTGATTCAGTTATTAGTTTTATGGCTGATTTTTCACAAGCGCATAAAAACCAAGATAGCTGTCACATGAGTACAGGAAATGGTGGCAGTACACCTGTTGATATGAATACAGATAATGGTACGGATAAACCAACAGACACCGAAGATACGGATAATACAGATACACCAATGAATACGGCAGCGCCTCGTTTAAGTCTTTTAGGAAGTGATTCTATTAACCTCACACAGGGTAATGTTTACATTGATCCAGGTTATAGTGCAAAAGATTATCTTAACAAGGATATAGACGTTGTTGTAAAAGGAAGTGTAAATACCAATGTTGTTGGTACCTATACCTTATTGTACACGGCGACAGACAAACATGCTAAGGTAGCAACGGCGACACGAAGTGTACATGTTATTGCAAAAAAGATATATGAATACTTTGTAGATGTTAGAGGACAGATCTCAGCCAATCAGTCTGTAATCGCGCCTAATGGAAAAATTTATAAGTGTAAGGTTGCCGGTTGGTGTAATCTGATTAATCCTAATGATGATGCTTATGTACCTGGATCTGGTCGTGCATGGCAAGATGCTTGGAGTTTTGTAGGTGAGGGTGAAGCACCGGTTGAAAATAAACTTCCAGCAAGACCAAAGATTAGCTCTGCTGAATATAATTATATGAGTGAGAGTATTGATATTGCATGGGAAGCCTTAAGTAAGAACACACAAAAAGTTCAAGTTTTAGTTGATGGAGTAGAGTATAAAGAAGTCATAGGCTACTTAATCCAGTCGGCATCAATTTATGGAAATTTTGAAGAAGGTAGAGAATATAAGGTCTCTTTAATCGCCAGTAATCAAGAGGGTGAAAGCGTATCAAATCAAGTGAGTGTTATCCGTGTTTCCTTAGAAGATAAGGGAAGAGAGAACTATAACAAAGATTGTAAGATCTGTCATGGAACCAATGGTACAGCGAAGGCTGATCTGACAAAATGGACACAGGCAACATCGTTTGCTCACTGGACAAAGGCTTCCAATATGCCAGCGGCGTATACAGCAAATTGTGATGATCAGTGTTTAGAAAGTATTGGGGTATATGTTAAAAATATTTTAATCCCTAGAAGCCAAAACACGAATGTCAATGTTTCACAAGATGTGGTCTCTCAAATACCAAGGGGATACAGACTTTTAAATTCAAGACAGTATAAAAACACCTTAGAGTCACTCTTTAACAAAGAAGTGGATGAAAGTGCTATACCTCTTGATAATATAGTCAGCGGGTATAACACGGATAGAGATTTAAACCGTGTGGATGAGGATAAGCTTAAATACTTTAATGAGAAAGCTCGCGAATATGAAAGATATATCAATAATCTTAAAGGCTCAAGTTCTTCAGCATGTGTTATGAGGGAGTATGACTTTTGTAAGGCAGATAAAACAGCCTTTGTTAATACCTTTGCTAGAGACATCTTTAGACGTCCATTGAGCCAAAGTGAAAAAAATACGTACCTTAAACTTGATAGTGTGGGCCAAATAGTAGGTGATATGCTTGTTAGTCCACACTTCTTATACCGAAGTGAGATGGGTGTAAAGACATCTCAAGCGGGTGTGTATAAATTTACTCAACATGAGATGGCAACGGCTATTGCTTACGCCATTTCAGGAACAACACCTGATGATGAGCTTTTAGACTTAGCCGACAGAGGCGCCTTAGGAAATGCAAATACACGCATTACACAAGCCGTTAGACTGTCAAAACTCGATACTGGTAAAAGAAGTTTAGAAGACTTTATAGGAAGATGGTTATTACATGATGATGTGGACTCCTTAGGGGATAAAAACCTTGAGCGTTTCCCTGGATATAGTAAAGAGGTAAAAGCAGCACAAAGTGCGCAAATTGCAGAGTTCTTCTCAATGGTGATGAATGACCTTGAAAACAGTACCTATGCGGACTTGTTAGTGAATAAGAAATGGGTAACTAACAAGACACTTTCAAATTATTATCAAGAAGGAACATCAAATTCCTCTTCTTTTGAAGTGGTGCCTGCGAGTTCAAAGCGTTTTGGTGTCTTAACCTTAGGTGCAGTAGCGAGCAAATATGCTAATTCTGAAGAGGGTCACCCCTTTAAACGAGGTGACTTTGTCTTAAGTAGAATGATGTGTCATGAGATGGGTCTACCTGAGAATGGTGGAGATGTAAGTTCTATTCAATTAGAAGATGGAAGTAACACCAGAGAGCGTTATTCAGTACACTCAAATAATGCCTCATGTGTTTCATGTCATCAACTTTTAGATCCTATTGGTTTTGTATGGGAAAAATATGATGGAACGGGTAAATTTAGAGAAAAACAGTGGCACCCAGCTGAGTTAGGTGGCGCAAAGAATATTGATACAAGAGTTACGCTAAGAGGTGTATTAAGTTTTGATGCACAAGAGAGCGTAAATGCAACGGAGATACGTGACTTAAGTGAACTTATCGCTAACAGCGATAGGGGACCAGAGTGTATGGCGATGCAGTATTACAGATATACTTCAGGTGATACGAAGGCTATCTTAGAAAATAATGCAGTGGTTAAAAAGATAGCCAATGATTTTAAAAATGAGGGGTATGACCTACAAGCCCTGTTTAACAATATTGTGGGATTAGAGTCATTTATTACAAGACAAGGAGAATAAGATGAAAACAGCAGATAATAAACGTAGAGAGTTTTTAAAGAAATCAGCACTATTAGGGACACTTCCCCTACTTAGCTCTAATGTACAAGCTGCTCCTTTAGGTGATATAAAACGTCTTGTAATCATTCAGCATCCTGATGGAATTGTGCCAAATAAGTGGTACCCTACCCGTGATAATAGTGGTGGATTTAGCCTTCCTGAAATGACTCAGCCTTTTAATAAGGTTAAAGATGATTGTGTCTTTATTCGTGGTATTGATATGGTTAGCACTTCAGGGCATGGAGCCTATCAAGCCCTATGGCGTGGGGATAAGAGTAGAGAGAGTATAGACCAGTATTTTGCAGAAAAATGGAGAGGCTTATCGCCAGTAAGCAGTCTTGTCCATAAGACCTCTCGCGGTTATGGAGGTCGTGACCTCTCTTATGATATGCGTGGACGTTCTTTACCATCAAACACTAGCATTGATTCACTCTTTAAAAAGATTTACACCGACAGTACCATTAGTGCAAATACATCAGCACTAGTTGAGGGTGAAACACGTAGATTAGCCAAGGTTAAGCAAGAGTTATACGCCATGATGGAAAATGGACAGCAAAGTAGTGATATTTTAGCAACCCACCAAAAAGCGGTTAATGATGTGTTAGAGTCTTTAAATAGTCTAGATTCAGGTGCTACCCCTGTTAATATGAATGCATGGAAACAAGCATTTGAGTCTCGTGGTTCTACAGGCAATAGCTTTGATGATGTGGCCTATGCCCATGAAGATATTATTTTAAATGCCTTAAAGTATGATAGATGTAGGGTGTTTAATTATAGTTTTGGTGCGGATGTTTGGGATTATTATATGCCCTGTGATGATGGAAACGCTTATCCTTATCATAACTCGGGACATGCGATGAATAATGGGGCGGTTCAAACACGAAAACAGACCTCAAAGCATGTGGCTGATTTTATCCAGAAGTTAAAAACAACTAATGATATTTATGGGAACCCTCTTATTGATTCTACCTTAGTGGTATATGGTTGTGAGATTGGACATGCATCAAATCACAGCAGTAGAGATATCCCTTTTATTATGGCGGGTGCTGGATTAGAGGGTGGACGTTTCTTAGAATATCAAAATGAAAATTGGAATAGCATTCTTGTGAGTATTTGTAATATCTTAGGTGAAAATGTATCACGTTATGGATTGTATGGAGATTATAATGCAGGTCCTCTTTCTGGGTTAATGTAGCTTAACATGAAATCTACACGACAAGAAAACACAAAGATCTTTGAACTCTTAGAGTTAATGCAAAAACATACCTGTTTGCCTCAAAATTATCCGCTTCATCATGTGGCTTCACCTATGGATGAAGAGAAAATTATTAAACCTTCTGTTTATCATGCACTTGAGCTTATTGAGAATATGGTGAGAGATAGTTTAGATGCACTTCGTATATTTAAAATACTTAAGATGGTAGTTTGTACACATACTTGTGAAAACACACAAAGGCTTATATGCATTGCGATTCGAGAAGCAATCATCCTTAAATATATAGTTTGAAGCATAATTACACTGTCACCATCAAATGAAAGCCCTCACTTTTTAAGCCTTAGCACTCATTTCAGCTTCTGTCTGAACACTCTAGGTGAGTTGAACTAAGGTTTAAAAAGTGAGGGCTAAAAGGAAAAAAATGAAATTGATACATACCTTAATACAACTACTTAAAAAAGCAGCTAATGTGGAAAACTTTGAAGAAGAAGAGAAACTTATGTTTCAATACTCATATGAAAGACTTGCGCATCATAAGCAGATTTCTTACAGTGTTAACGAAGGGCTTGGCCTTGCTTCTGCCATGGTTAAAAATGATTGGGATGCAGAAATGACCTGTTGTTCAATAGAGATGATGAATGAAGAGGCTAATAATTCACTGTATCAAAAAGTAGTTTTGGTTTCATTAGAAAAAGCCTTAGAAAAAAAATACTTTAATATATAGAAAAAGGATAATGCATGCAGATAAATAAAATGAAAAGAGTAAAAAGATTATCACCATCGGATATAAAAACTATTGCATGGTCATTACGCATCGAAAAGAATGGCTATAAGGTCTTACAATATTTTAGTGCATTTGTCTTTATCTGGTTTGCTTGTTTAAAGTTACTGCAGGTGGATGAAGCAGACCTTTTGCTAGTCTTATTATCAAAAATTTTAAGTTCAGAGCAGGGGATGCTTATCTTGGGGGTGTATGAGTTAATTATCGGTATTAGCCTTTTGTACACACCTTGGGTATATACCTCCTTAAAACTTTTAGGGATTTATATTTGTGTCAATTTTTTACCCTTTATCTTTATGAGTGAGCACTGCTTTGTTGATATTGCCTTTGTGCTTAGTGCAGAAGGAAAAGCCATTATATTGCATCTTGCATTACTTAGTGGAGCTATTGTTATTGCAGGACGTCAACACATCAAAATTATAGAATTAAAGGGGTGAAATGAAGACGGTATATAAAATAATCTCAGTACTGGTGCTCGTGTGTATAAACAGCTTGCAAGCAGCAACAATACAGAGTCTAAGTCACCGCAGTAATAAATATGTAAAACTAGCACAGCTGCAAAGAGCACAACTATATATTAACCAAGGTGAGTATAAAAAGGCTTTGCAAGCACTTTATGCCTGTATATAACTATAAGTTTACTATTTCATGCTAAAATATTTTAGAGGAAAAACAATGGAATATTCAGAAAATGATTTACAAAACTTGTATGATGGTACTAATAGTATAAATACTAATGAACCTGTTGTATGGAATTCACATACGGTCTATTTTGATGATGAACTTGTGGAGTATCAGGGTCGTTATTATGTGGCTTTGTGCAAGACTTCTGCTGAGGTTCCTGGACGTTGTAAGGCAGGAATATGGAAAGAAGTGATTTATGAAGAGCCTGAGTCTTCAGTAGATGAACAAGGCTATGAGGATATATATGATGAGGCCTTAATTCCGCAGCCAGAAGCACCGGTAAAGAAGCCTGTAAAACCAGCTCTAAAAAAAGAAGCTCCTGCATCTGTAACACCCAAGCCTGTCAATAAGCCTTTAGCTAAGAAAAAAACCTTAAAAGAACAGGCTCAAGAGAAGCAGGCCCTCTCTTCACAAAAGAGTGTGCAAACTCCAAAGCCACAAGCGGTGCAGCAGGCCATGCCTACACGTAAGATGCAGATGGCTCCAAGTGAACAAAGTATTGTCAATGCAATTTTAAAAGAGATGGATTTTAAAAAGATTAAGGGGTTTAACACAGATGACAATAATATCTGTAAAAACCTTATCTTGCCTCAGTCACAAGGGGAGGCGAGTTTAGAATGGAACTCAAGCCATGCAGATATCATCTCCGCACAAGGTGAGGTTAAAAGACCTATAGATGGACATGATGTAGCGGTTAATTTAAGTCTAACGGTTAAACTCAACAAAACATCTGCCACACGTTTTTACACGCTTTGGGTAAAGGCAGAAGAGAAGGTGTTAAGTGATAAAGAGTGTGTTGACCTTGTTTATGAGGCCCTTGACTTTGATTATATCAAGGGAGCAAATCAAAAGGCAAGTGTGATTACAAATGATCTTGAACTTTTAAGTCATGGTTTGTATGATACAGAGATTTTTTGGGCGAGTAAAAACAGGGCTATTTTAGATGAGACAGGTAGGTTTCATAAAGCACATTTGAAAAAAAACAGTAAACTACGACTCTATGCTATTATTACTAAGGGAAATGAAGAAAGGTTAAAGCATTTTGACCTTATTTTGAAGGTTTAAATCTCAAAAATAAGCATATTTTTGAGATGCAATGCGCGCTTTTTTTAAGCTTCCAATATTCCCTCTCTCTTTTAGATAACAAGATTAAACAAAAACTAGAAAAAGAGACGCTTCCAAATTAAGGGTACTTAAAGTTTTTGCTTTATATGTTTAAAAATATTATTTTCTACATCTAGAATCACTAAAACTCCACTAATTAAAATTAAATTAAAAAATTAAACTAAGTATATTCCTAATATTGAGTTTAGCTTTATTTCCTATTAGAATGGTGAAAAGTTTTGGAGGGAATCATGATGAATTATACAAATAAAGAATACTTAGAGCACGTGGCTAACAATGTTAAGATAAATAGCAACGAGACCCTCTGGAATGCACAAGAGTATTATAATGAAGGTGATCTTGTCCGGTATGAAGGAATCGAATACAGAGCATTAAGATGGAACATTAATGAAGTTCCACTTTTGTGTATGACAGGGGCATGGGAAAAGTATCAAGCACCTTCTGAATACATTTCAGCGTCTGCTACGAGATCTTCACATTACTCTATAGGCTTTGGTAGAGATTCAAGCGATAGTCATTATACACCAGTAGAAGATAGCGTTTTTTTAGATTTACAATATGAACAAGATATTAAGTCTGTATTGAAAGGTTTTGATTTTAAGAAAATAAAAGCTTTTAATATTTCTGAAGATAAGATATGTACACGTCTATTACTGCCTACAATTGGAGATGAAGATACCGTTTTAAGTTGGGAATCAAACTCACCTAAACATATCTCAAGTACTGGAGAAGTATGCAGACCTCAAAATGGTAAAGATTATCCTGTATGGTTGCAGTTAACGGTCTCGAAAGGAGACTTGTATGGAAGCAAGGTATTTGAACTTTGGGTATGTGCGGAAAATAAAGAGATTATTTTAAATGAAGAGGAATCAGTTGAACTCGCTTTTAAAGCCTTGAGTTTTGATGATTTCAAAGGGCTCAATACTAATATATCATGCATAAAAGAAAATTTATATTTTCCATTAGAGGGTAAATGTGGTGTTAAGTTAGCATGGTTATCCATGCAAAAAGAGTATCTTAAGGATGATGGAACGATAAAGCGAACATATTTAGAAGAAGACAAGATTGTGAAGCTTCATGTTGTGATTCGTAAGGGGAAGGTACAAATGCATAAGCGTTTCTTTTTAAATATAAAAGGAGCAGCATATGGAAAATAGTAGTAAAACACTTTTGATAGCAATGGTAACCGCCTTTATCCTTATAAAACTGACCTGGGCAGAGAGTCGCATCCAATTCACTTCTTTAGATAAAGAACCGGCTTATCTATCTGTCAATAATAAATAAGCATTCAAGCAAAGAATTTTGAAATTCTTTGCTTGAATTTCTTGCATAGTTTAAGCAAAAAATTTACATCTAATTCTAAAAACACAAAAAATAATATCTTATATCAAATGACTTTATTTTTTTCAAATATAAGATTAAGAAAAGGATTGTTTTGTTTTTAAATATTATAAAAAATTATTTAAGAAACAGAAAAGTAGGTATTTAAAACATACTTAAAATAAAAAACTAATCTTTATAAAAATATGGAGTAAATTTTTGTAATAGATTAAAATACGCACACAAAGGAGAAGAGATGGCTTGTATGTACTGTAGTAGGAATGATGAATTTGTAAAAGAGAGTGGAAAGTGTATCTTACACACACCAAAGTTTTCATGGTATGAAGCTTTAGAAGGCAAACGTATCTGGAATAGTGATAAGGTGAACGCTTTTTGGAAGGTTGTCCGTAGTGATATTATGGGTAAACTTGAGTCCCACTCCTTTCAGTATGTTATCTTTCCTGCCTTTGAGACACCGCATACTCAAAAGTCTTCTTCTTCACACAGTCGGCATCAGATGTTTGAAGCCGTTTCGGATTTTTCATTTTGGAAAAAAGGGGATAACATCTCTTTTGAAAAGCATGTCGATTTCTCATTTGCTACTTTTATTGAACCGGCGACTTTTAAAAATGTTTATTTTAAAGAAGCCGAATTTACTCAGGTTAAAGCGCCTCGTATTAGTTTTTTTGAAACAACCTTGCAAAGTATTAACTTTAAAGAGTCAAAAATCCAAAAGATGCATTTTCAAAAGTCAAATTTAGAAAAAGTCTATTTTGATAGAAGTAAACTCTCTTGGTTAATGTTAAATGAGAACTTTATAGATAAGCTTTTTTTCACTAAAACCTCTATTCATGCTAGTTATATTCATAATATAAAAGAGGGCAGAAATATTATGATTAATGACTCTCATCTTCATACAGTAGAGATAAAAGAGTTGAAAAATTCACGTTTAAGTGTGAGTAATTCTATTTTACATAAACTTCATATTGAAAATGTAGTGACAAATAAATTAAGTATCCTTAACAATGAACTTGAAAATTTCATTTTTGAAAACAACAGAATAACGGCATTAGAAGTGAAAGACACTGCCCTTAAAACGGCTTTTTATGTGGGTACTGGAAAGGTGTCAAGATTTGAAATCAACAATTGTAGTATGGGAGAAGAAAGTGATGTTTGGTTCTCTGATATTAACATTAAGGAGTTAATCTTCAAAGACATTCAAAATACGATTCCTTTATGTTCGTTTGAGAAGGTGAAAATTGAAAAATCATTTCTTGTGCATAACACTAGAATTGAGACGATGTATGCGCAAAACACAGACTTTTCATCATCAAAACTTCTTTTATCATTCATCAATATGAATTTAAATAAAGCCCATGCATCTGGTGTAAATTGGGGGGTTCTTAAACAAGAGCGTTTGGATTGTGACGAAGGTTCTTTGCGAAGTTTGTATCGTATGTATACGCAACGCGATGAAATGCAACAAGCCAATCTTTTTCATCATTTACTTCATAAAAGTCATGAAGAACCTTTACAAGCACAAGATAAAAAAGGGCACAAGCGCGTTAAAAGAGATATATCATCTTTTCTATCAAAAGTAGATACTTTAAGACAGAGAGTAAATGTTTCTCAAATTAAGTCTGAAATGCAAAATGTAAAAAATAAAATTCCTAAGTTGAAAATTGAGATTAAAGAGAGTGAAAAAGATCTATTTGAAGTACAGGTTTCTAGACAAAAAAACGAAGAAGAATTAAGTGATGCAAACGCACCAATTTTTAAATATCAACCTGATTTTAAGCAAAGTGTTAAAGAACTTTTACACAATTCATGCGAAGTAATTGGCTGTTCAAGCTTAAAACAGTTCGTCAATATGGCGAAATAGGGAAAAAACGAGCAAAAAATATTGTTACCTATGGAGCCATAAAGGCTTTTAAAAGTTTATAAAAATCGTGATTTGCCGATCTTATGGTTAAGTTGAAGATTAAATGTGTTATTTTAAGTTAAACATAATTTATAAATTTTATTAGGAAAATATTTGCTTCCATTTTTGAAATCGAACAAGGTTATTGGTCTTATTGATAAACACACCGGTAAGATTAAGGTTGTTGATAAGATTAATATTGTCTTGACCCCTTCGTATTACTGGATGAAACGGGCCTTTTTAGAGGTGCAGTTTAGCTCTGCTGCTTTGAAGTATGCGCCTTCTATTTTTGAGGGGATGTTGCCTGAGGGTAATTACGCGTATTATGTGGTTAAATCTAAAAAAGAGTACATCTTTTTTGCTTATGATCCTGATGAGATTATCTCTAGTCTTAAGAAAAAAGGGATACAAGCGTCTCAGATAGCAGGTATCTATTTTGCTCAAAATGAGATGGGTGAAATTACTGCTCCGATTCAGTGTAATAAAGATGATGCAATTGTTGTGCATAATGACACGGTACTACAGGTGAAAAAATACCTTGTGGATGAGTCAAGTTTAAAACGTAGCTTAGAGGATATAAAGCAACTATCTAAACATAAAATCACCTTGCATAAAAGTAGTATTACACACTCTGTGAAGGAATTAACACCTCTGATTGTGGTACTCTCTGCCCTTATTGTTCTTTATGGAGTTCAACTCTTTTTTAGCTATTCACAACAAGCACAGATGCAGTTTAAACCTTCGGTGTTTAAAGAATATGGCTTACCTGACACCTTTATTCAAAACAGCTCTATTGAGAAAAAATTACGAAAGAACTTTAAGGCGCAAAAATCGTTTCGTAAATTGGTTTTTTCTATCTTAAAACTGCCTCTCTCTCAGCGTCAGCGTATTGCAAGTTTAAGTTATGAAAAAGAGAACTTTACGATTATCTTTGAAATGGAAGATTATGCACGATTACGTGATGTTGAACTGCACTTGAAGAAGTCCTTGGGCTCACTTGTTAAGATTAGTATCAATAAAAACATTATGCAGGTGAAAATAAAATGATGCGCACTATTCACCCCTTATACCTTCTGGCCTTTATGGGACTTCTCCTTGCAATATTGATATGGCAAAATGCCAAAATTCAAAATGAAATTACTTATGAATTAAGCGAAAGAGCCAGTGCTCGTACTATGGCTAAGCGCATTGTTGATCTTAAAAAAGTGATGAAAACAGCTAACCGTTCACAAATTGATAGATTCTTAGATGGCTCACTTTTTTCTGGGGCTGAATTAACACATAGAGTTAAGAAAAATCGCTATATTGTGAATGCAAAAAACATGAATGCGCGACAGATTCAAGCCTTTTTAAATCGTATATTAAATATGAGTGTAAAGGTGGCTCAACTTAAGGTTGAAAGTAAAGATGATAAGCATGTAAGCTTGTACATGGAGATAAGCTTATGAAAAGATTGATGAAACTTTTAGCTTACCTTGTTGTGATGGTGATTTTATTAATACTGTTTTTACCAAAAGTTAACTTGTATTATGCAGCAGAAGAGTTACTAAAAAAGCAAAATGTTTATATCTCAGATGAAGAGGTGTATGACAGTGGATTCTCTTTGGAACTTGTGAATGCAAAGGTCTATTTTGATAAATTAGAACTGATGCAGGTTGAGGAGATTAAACTTTCGCCTTGGGTACTTTATAATGTAATCTCACTTGATAAACTTGACATAAATGAAGGGTTTTCAGACTTTTTACCACAAGAGATAAGCTCTTTTAAGGCGGAACATATTTTTTATAACCCCACCCATCTAAAGCTTAGTGGTGAGAGCAGTGATAGCTTCTTTTTTGGAGATGTTGATATCTTAAAAAGAGTACTAATCTTGCATCTACGTGTAGGTGCTCAAAGTGAAAAAAGATATAAAACACTTTTACGAAAGTTAACTAAGGAAGAGGGAGGATATTATTATGAGTATAAATTTTAATCGTCTTGTCTTTATACGTTATTTAGTACAGCTTTTGATAATGGTGTTTATTGCAAAAGCCATCTCCTTAGGAGCATGGTTTTATTTGCCAAAAGAGGGTGTTTCTACGAACACAAAAACCGATTTTGTGATGCCTTATATGCGTTATAGCATTGATGATTTTAGGTTGAAGGCTTCTGAGATTAAAGCAGCAGACAGAGCCAATGCACTCTCTATTGACTCTATCATTTTAAAAGCGATTTATTTAATGGGAAATGATAGTTTTATTGTTGCTGCGCCTAAAAATAATAAAACAAAAAGTAAGACCATTGCTATGGGCGAACTTTTTGAAGGCTATAAACTGAAAAAAGTATTTGCAGATTATGTTGTGTTTGAGCGTAATTATAAGCAGTATAGACTCTATATAACGAAGCCTAAGGCCGACACGAGATGGAAAAATGTGCAAAAAGCACAAACAGTAGGCGAAGAAGACGTGCGTCGTATCCCTCAAAGTGAAGTGAAAAAAGCAATTGCAAATCCAACGAGTATTTGGAAAAATATTGGATTGAGAGAACATTTTAACAGGGGTAAACAGGATGGCTTTAAGGTCTCTTTTGTGAGAAAAGGCACCATGTTTGAAAGTTTAGGCTTAAAGGTCGGTGATGTTATTGTTGGTATCAATAATAAAGAGTTGAAAAATAATGCACAAGCCTTTAGTGCCTACCAAGAGTTGAAAAATTCAAAGGCTTTAAAACTGAGTATTGTAAGAGGTAAAACACCAATGGAGTTAGAATATGAAATTTATTAAAATAGCGTTGATTATACTGATGTTAGGATCAACACTGTATGCTAAGGTTGACAAAAATGAAGAGGTCTCGATCAATTTTAAAGATCTAAGCATCAATGAGTTTGTAGACCTTATGTCTAAGATCTTAAAGAAAAATATTCTTTTAACCCAACCCCTTGCAGGAAAGGTTGAATTCTACTCGGCCGCACCTGTAAAAAAAGGTGATATTACGAATATCTTTATCTCTATTTTGGAGTCAAAAGGCTTCACCTTAGTTGAAAATGGAGAGTTCTTACAAGTTGTACGTTCAGCGGAAGCTTCAAAATACAACCTAAAGGTAGTGAGTACTTGGGGACAATCAGGTGATACACAGACAATGATCACCCAACCTATCCAAGTTAAGGGTGAAAATGTGGATCAAGTGGCTGCTAAAATTCGTCACCTTATCTCTAAATCTGCAAAGCTTGTTACCCTTAAAGAATCAGGTGTAATGTTACTTTCTGACTACCCTAGAAATGTTGAAACAGTAAAGAAAGTTGTTAGAGAGATTCAAAGACAACGAAAATTTGAAGTAGTTGTTATTCCTATTAAAAATGCCAAGATTACGACAGTCTATCAAGAGATTACGGAGATTGCAAAGACTATTTTTAATCAAACTGTTCCTTCTGAAGTGGTAAAAGTAATGCAAAATACAGACCTTAACTCACTGGTCTTAGTGGGTAAAGAAAAAAATATTAAGAAACTTGAAAATTATATTAATCGTTTAGACTCAGCTGATCAAAGTAATTCAGAAGGCGTTGAGATTATTGCGCTGAAAAATTCAGATGCAGCCAATGTGATGAAAACCTTAGATCAGGTGATCGCTAAAAAGACCTATGCGGACCCTGCTTTAAAGCCTGATATCTCTTTAAATGAGGAGATTAACTCGATTATCTTGATTGGACCAGAGGTTTCAGTGAAGTCTTTAGTGAAGGTAATTGATGTCCTTGATAGAGAGAAGTATCAAGTCTATGTAAAAGCACGGATTATGGACTTTTCTAATAAGGACACAGAAGCCATTGGTATTAAGTATGGTTTAGAAGGCGGGGTGGCTAACTCAAGTGGTATCTACACTATGGCTGCAAATTTTGGAGGTGCGAGTATTGCAGCACCTACACTTGCAACAACCTTAGTGGATAGCTTAGGTGATATCTCTGAAGGTTTAGCTATTGGAGCGACTCTAGACTTTTTACAGACCAAGGGTGTCTCTAAGACGATTTCCGAACCTTCTATTCTTTGTGTGAATAACATCGAGTCCTCTATCTATGTGGGAAGTACTCTCTCTTTTCAAACGGGGACATTGACCAATGCTTCCTCTGATTCCACTGCGGCAGTCTCTAGCTCTTTTCAAAGAGAAGATGTTGGTTTGACCCTGAAGGTAAAACCTCGTGTTTCATCTTCAGATAAGGTGACTTTAGAGGTGACGGCAATCTTAGAAAACGTTGCCGGTGTGGATAACTTTAACCAGCCTATTACAACTAAACAAGAAGTGACAACACAAATCATCTTATCGCATGGTGAAACCATTGTTATTGGGGGCTTGTCAAAAGATCAGACGACGACACGTGAAAACAAGGTACCTTTATTAGGTGATATCCCTCTTCTAGGAGCACTCTTTACCAGTAATGAAGATGTGGTAGATAATCAATCTATGGCGATTGTAATTACGCCTTATGTTGTGACAAATTCAGCGAGTCTTTCTAGATTGCAAAAGAACCTTGGTATCTTAGGTAAGGTACAAAAACAGTACAATGCAGAGGTCTTTGCTAAGGTAGAAAAAGCGGCAGAAGATCGACTAAATATTCGTGATGAAGATGACGAAGATTTTTCACCTGTTGTAGATGAGACGGAAGAAAACTAATGATTCTAAAAGAGTATTATCACGATACTAATCTGCCCATGACAGAGGTAGAGGGTATTGATTTTGATATCGCCTTAAAAAACCACCTTCTTTTTACAAGCATAGATGAACGCCTTGTGGTAGCCTTAAGTGAGTCACGCTTAGTTGAAAGTACCAATTACCTTAATAAACTCAGTCTAGATGCGGATGTGATGATCTTAGATGAAGTCTCGTATGAACGACTTTATAATAAGTATCTTGAGACTAAAACAGATCGTGAAATTGCTTCCATGAAAGATGAGACCCATGAGGACGATATTGATGAGGATGAACTCTCATTAGATGAGTTCTTACGTACTTCAAGTGATATCTTAACCTCTGAAGAGTCAGCCCCTATTATTAAATTTGTAAATGCACTCTTTTATCAAGCCGTTAAGAAAAAAGTTTCAGATATTCATATTGAGACCCATGAGTTAAAAGGGGAAGTGCGTTTTCGCTCTGATGGTGTTTTATATAAAAATGCAGATATGGACAGAAAGGTTATTGACCTTGTTATCTCACGTATTAAGGTTGTCTCAAATCTTGATATCTCTGAGAAGCGTCTACCTCAAGATGGTCGTACACAGGTACGAATTGCGGGTGAGAATGTAGATGTTCGTGTATCTGTACTGCCGACCTTTTATGGAGAGCGTGTGGTAATGCGTATCTTGATGCAAGGTGATCAGATCCCACCGCTTGTGGATCTAGGTTTTAATGCCTTAATGGTTAAGCGTTTTGAGAAGGTGCTCTCCTCTTCACATGGTATTATCTTAGTAACGGGACCAACGGGTTCAGGTAAGACAACGACCTTACACTCCTTCTTACAGTTTGTTGCGACTCCAGAGCAAAATATCATTACGGTTGAAGACCCGGTGGAGTACAAGGCTGCTAATATTAACCAGATACAGGTAAATGAGAAGGTCGGACTTACCTTTGCCTCTGCCCTTCGTTCTATTTTACGTCAAGATCCTGATACGATTATGATTGGAGAGATTCGTGATGAGGAGACGGCGCAAATTGCAGTACGTGCGGCACTGACAGGTCACCTTGTTTTCTCAACACTGCACACTAACTCAGCTGCAGCGACCTTAACCCGTCTTTCAGATATGGGAATCGAGCCCTTTTTAATTTCCTCTTCACTCTTGGGTATCTTAGCGCAACGTCTAGTCAGAAAGCTCTGTCCTGATTGTAAGCAAGAAGATGAAACGGGTGAAAAATACCTTAAAGAGTATGACCTCCCACTCAACACAACCATGTATAAGCCTTTGGGATGTAATAAATGTGGTTACAGTGGTTACAGTGGGCGTGAAGCCTTGGGCGAGCTTTTAATTATGGATGATGGATTAAGAGAACTACTGAAAAGCACAACCAATGAGATAGATATTCGTAAGCATAGTGTTAATGCCGGCTTGAAGACTATTCCAATGCAGTTAAAAGAGATTTTGATTGCAGGTGAGACTTCCTTAGATGAAGCGATTAGAATCGGACTTCATGAAAGTAAATAGATAGTCTCATGAAAATGAAAAAACTCGATGCTATAAGAGCAAAATCAAGACTTTTTTCATTTAAAAAAAATCCTATGCAGGGCATGGCTTGTAGACCAGCATTTACCCTTATTGAGGTAATGGTTGCCTCTATTCTTATCTCACTAGTGGGGCTTTCACTTTTGCAGATGCATCAAAATTCTGCGGATATGTCATATAAAATGCAAGGAAAGTTTCAACACTCTGACTGGGCTTTAATGTCGGCCTTTGAACATAAGCTTGAAAAGGTAAAAAAACGAACCTCTTTTAACACCCTTATGAAACCTTTTAATATAGATAAACGCGATGTAAGGCAAGGTCTTAATCACAAAGTGACCATCAGTGCAGACTTAGTGGAACGTATCAATGTGGCTGATGTTACCAGTGACCTTGAAGATGTAAATGGCGAGGCAGTCCCCTCTTTTGAGGGATTGAACTTAGAAGTGTACAGACAGCATACACAGATGGAGCATGAAACCTATTCGATGTACAGGGTGATTAAACCATGAAAAAGGCTTTTACCCTTGTAGAGTTGATGATATCGGTTTTATTGTTATCTTTAATTGTTACCTTCTTATACCAGTCAGTTGCCCAACTTCAAAGCTCAAATGTACAGTTTCTAGAAAAGACTAACAAACTTGAAAAACGTGAAAATATTTTAAAACTGTTTTATAATGATTTTATGAATGCAAGCTCTATACAGTGGTATGATAAGGGAAGAGATTGGGATGTCATTGTGATGCAAACCAATAACAGCTTTCATAATATGAGCCAACCTTATGTGATTTACAAGGTATATAAAGAGGACGCTAAACTCATGCGTGTCGAAAGTCCCACAGAAAAGGTTGATTTTATTAATAATATTTTTCGATTTAATGATATTATAGAGAATGTAAAACTCTTTAAGGTATATGAGAAAAAAGGGCATTATCTTGTCTATCTTAAGGCAAAGGGAGTGGATGATATCTATTTAGATATGGCGCCACCTTCTTTTTTAAGTATTAAGAGTAAATCAGGTAGTTCATCAGGTTCAGGAAATGGCAATGCAGATAGTAATTCAAGTAGACAGTAAGGACGAGCAATGAGTGAGCAGAGCAGTGTTTTATTTTTAGGTAGGCAACCTATAGTAGATAAAGATTCGCATCTTATTGGGTATGAATTACTTTATCGAAATGAGAGTGGTACATCTGCAATGCAGAGTGAACAAAGTGCTACGGCAAATGTGTTGACCCATACGCTCAGCCTCTCTGGAATAGACGCCGTTGTTGGAAAACACCTTGCCTTTGTTAATATTGATACAAAATTTTTAAAACATGATATGATCCTTTCTGTACCTGCATCGCGTTTTGTATTTGAGTTAGATGTACCAAAAAAACGTGATGATGAGTGTTTAGAACGTTTAAAAGAGCTGAGTGAAAAAGGCTATCAATTTGCTTTTAGTATTAATGATGTGGGTGAGAATACTGTCGATTATGCTAAGAGGGTAGTGGACTATATAAGTTATATTAAGCTTAATACGATGCAAGTAGATAAGCAGAAGTTGTTTAAAGTCCTTTTGACCCTTGGTTCAAGTCAAAAAACATTAATTGCAACGCATGTTGAGACCAAAGAGTTGTTTGAATCATTTTTAGAGATGGGTTTTGAACTTTTTCAGGGGTACTTTTTTGCAAAACCTGAGATGATGGCTTCGACACAGATTAGTTCTAATGCGACGATGGTAATCTCTTTATGTAACCTATTAACAACAGATTCTAGTACACAAGAGGTGGTGGAAGGTTTTAAAAATGTACCAACTATCTCTATGCACCTTATTCAGTATCTGAACTCTTGTGCCTTTAATTTTAAGGAATCCGTTGACTCCATTGAGAGAATGGTGACTCTAATGGGGCGTAAGCCTTTACTGCAATGGCTCTTTTTAACCCTGTATGCCTCAAGTGATGAAAATCAAGAAAATAATGCAATCTTACTAACAGTTCAGCAACGTACCCAACTTATTGTAGATCTTTTAAAGGTAGTGAAGCCTGATGTTTCACGCGATGAGATCTCAAAGGCTTATTTTGTGGGATTGCTCTCTTTAATGAATATTATTGTAAAACAGCCTTTAGAAGAGTTTTTAGAGGCTATTCATATTGATAATAGTATTAAAGAGGCCTTGTTAGAAAAAAGAGGGCTTTTAGGAGAGATATTTGAGGTGAGTATTGCGATTGAACAGTTTGATCTAGCGGTTACGGAAGCCTTTATGCTAGAGTATGATATCGCTCCTGCAAAGTTTCAAAAATTTCTCTTTAGAAGTTTTGAAACAGCCAATACCTTTAAAATTCAGTCTTAAGTCTTATTGGATGAGTAAAAATGCATTTTCATTGATGGAGCTGATGCTTGTAGTTGTGATTATTGGTATTGTATATGCCCTAGCACTCTCTTCATTTACGCCTCCTGATCCTAAGAAACTAGAGTCATTTTCCTTAATGACTTTGCCTAAGTATTTACGTGACAACTTCGCACTTCAAGATACCAAATTGGTCTGTTTTGAGCCTTGTAAAAAGTGTAATGTACTGGTCGATGGACAGTGGCAAGAAGACCCTGTTGAACTCTTTACTTCAAGTGATGTACGATCTTATTCTTTGGATATAGAAGGTTTTTCTAAGCAGAGTGAATTTGCGCCTCATGATATTCAAGATGCCTATAAAAAGGCTTGTTTTATACTGCATAAACGTGCCAACGGAGCGATTGATCCTATTGTCTTAGAAGCTGAAGGCAAATTCATCTATTACAAGGCAGGATATGAAGAAGTACAAAGCTTTAAAAGTCTAGGTAATATACAGACACAATATCAAAATAGTTTAAACATGATAAGGACTGAGCAGTGATTTTTAAATATAAGGGTTTTAATAGCCAAGGACGAAAAGAGAAGGGTACCATTGAAGCGATCTCCCTTGAAGAGGCTAAATTAAAATTAAAAGCACGTTCTATCTTGTATGAAAGTATCAAAGAAGAGACACCTTCTTTGCTGCAAGCCATACAAAATAGACGAGCAAGTACTATCCCTTCTAAGGTGCTTATTAACCTCTCAAGAGAGATAGCTGCTTATATTCGCTCAGGTATGACGATTGTGAGTACGACAAAACTGCTTGCTAATCAATACAAAGATGATAAACGTACCACGCTTTTTCTCTCTTCGGTAGGGACTTTTTTAGATGAGGGAAAAAGCTTTCATGCCGCCCTTGATAGTCAAAATGTCTACGCACTTCCGCATTTTTACAAGCAGTCGGTAAAGGTTTCTGAAGAACGTGGGGTAATGGAAGATGTATTAGTTGAACTTGCTCGTTTTATGAAAGAGCAAGAACGTCTTAATAAAGAGGTGGGCTCAGCACTTTTTTACCCTGGTTTTATGATATTAGTAGCTATTGGTGCGATCAGTTTTATGTTTGCAGTCGTGGTGCCGCGTATTACGGATATCTTTAAGCAGATGAAGCAAGATTTACCTCCCATTACTGAAGTGGTAATTGGAATAGGGGATTTTATGGGCGCTAATTTTCAGATGATTGGCATACTCTTTGTAATCTTTGTAGGGGTCTTTTCGTATCTCATGAAAAATGTTTCTACGTTTAAATATGCTGTTGATACGATGACCTTAAAGATTCCACTTTTTGGTGTTATTATTCAAAAGAGTGAGTTGGGTCGTTTTGCCTATATGAACGCCCTTTTAATACGCTCGGGTGTGCCCATGGTTCAGGCCATTAATCTCTCTTCGCAGATTTTGAAAAACTCAGTCATCTCAGGAATCTTGCAAAAAGCAGCCAAAAAGGTCGTTGAGGGTTCACGTCTTTCAACCGCACTTGCCTCTAATGAAGATGTGATAGGCATTGGTTTTATTCAGTCAGTAGCCCTAGGTGAAGAGACTTCAAATGTACCAGATGTTTTAAGTAATGTGGCAGAACTGTATTTTGAAGACAATAAAGACAAAATTGGTATCTTACTCTCTTTGATGGAACCAATGTTAATGCTTTTTGTAGGTGGGGTAATTGGAGCGATTGTTATTGCCATGCTACTGCCTATTTTTTCTATGAATGTAGGCTAAAAGATGCAAAAACGCCCCGCTATCGCACTGATGTTAACCCTGTTTATGCTCTTAGCTATGAGCGCGGCACTAAGTGTTACATTAGCACTTTTTCAAAAAAACTTTAAAACTTTTTCAAGCAATAAATTTCGTGTTCAATCTGCTATTTTAATGGTTGATGGGGTGAACTTGGTGCGTTCATTAACTAAAGATGTAGAAAACTCACCTGAAGCCTTTGACCTGCTTGTGTCAAGTGCAGAGGAACTTCCTTTAAAGATAGGCAGTGTGGATATGGTGCTCAAAATTCGTCCTAAAAATGCGAAGTTCAATATCAATCTTTATTCTAGAGATAAACATTATGAGAAACTTTATGCTTATTTACTTGAGTACGAGGTACAGCGTCCTGGGTATATCTTAGATATGATTGAAGACACTTTGGACGCGGATAAGGATGAGAAGCAGTATGGCACAGAACAAGTACTGTATGATCCTTTTTTTGTGCAAGGAGAGTTTAAAGATTATCATATGCTTTTAAAGCTTTTAGATGTGTATGCCAAGGAGACAAAGGACATAAATATCTATAAGGTACCTTGGAACACCTGGGTGGATTTTAGTGGGGACTTTGTTGATGAAGCCTATATGACAGTAGAAATGCTAAAGGTATTGGAAGCCTCAGGCGGAATAAGTAATGAGTTAGCAGACTTTACTGAGACGGGTGAAAACAGTAGCGATTTAAGTTGTGAGATTTATCTAAGAGAAGAAGAGGCTGAAAGCATTGCCTCTTTTGATTTTAGTTTTGAGACAAAACAAATTACTAATTTGAAAATTATTTTTTAGTACCTTGTGATTAAGTTTTTTTAATGGGCTTTTATAGAAACTTCACTGCGTGACCGCCACGGCTAGTTTTATGGAAACTTTTTACTGCGTAAAAGTGCCACGGCTAGTTTTGAGACAAAACAAATTACTAACTTAAAGGTTATCTTCTAATACGCAGCTAAGGTACTTAGACGTGTATCCACAATGGCTCTTCCAACAGTAAAGTGATATAGACTTTGAAATTGGTTGGACTCTAAACCTAAAATCCTATGAAAGGTATCATCAAGATAACAGCCTATACCTGTAGCAGAGAGACCTAAGGAAGTGGCCTCAAGATAGAGTTGTTGACCAATGGCCCCACACTCCCAGTACAATTCCTTATAACGATGGGCCCCATAGTCTTGTATCTGTTGTGAAAATTCACAAAGCATCCCTAAAGAGAAGGCCCCATCAGAGGCAATGTCTTGATTACATGAGATTGCCTTAGCCCGTGAGCGGTAATCATCTTTTTCTAAGAGATAAAAGCCATCTCGGATGGGTTCAAAACTAAGTGAAGGGCGCATTAGACGTTTAAGTGAAGCCAAATGCTCTGGGTTTCGAAGCAGGAGATAAAGCCCTCTCTCAAGCCCTTGGACCTCATGTACAAAGATCACAAGGTTAGCCGTATTAAGTGAGCCATCCATACTCTCTTTAACGGAGTTAAGTAGGGTGTAAAACTGCTCTGAACTGATGCTGGAATTATTAGAATCCATCCTCTGCGCTGATCGGCGTTGAAGGACGATAGATTTTGACTCAAAGCTTGGTGCTCTTGGGATAGGTAAACTTTCTTGTTTTGCTTTGATCTTAGCTTGTGCAAAACTCGCTTTTTCAATGAGTTCAATCATCTCCCAGTTTTGATGGTGATGACTGAGACGGTTAGCCTTGCCTTCATAAACAGAAGGAAGTGCTTTAAGAAGTGAAACTATATCAATCTTTTGCTCAGTCATAGGTGAGATGGACAGAAGCATATCAGGAAATTCTGCTTCTTCACTTAGGTAGCGTTCTGACTGATCAAAGCCTAAAAGGGTAGAGAGTTGTACATCATCTAATCCCTCTATCACTTGAACCTTCCATCCTAACATCTTTGCTGAAATTTGAATTGCTCTGAAGGCATGACCTGCATCTAAAGAGCAGTATCTAAAAGCACGTTCTCCATACTTCCACACCTCTCGCCAAGTGATAGAACTCAGCGCCATTAAAAAACTTCCCTCTTCTAAATCATCAAAAAAGTTACTTTCAAATTCACATAGTCTCTCTAGGGCATGGCTCTTAGGTGCATAATGTGAAAGTGAAGCTTTTTCACAGATATCCTTGATTGGAGGCAGTATAAGATAGGCTTCGGTTGGATGTAAATTACCGCTTGAAGCATTACATCGCAGTGCCCACTTCTCAGTGCCTGCTTGCTTCCACGCGGCAATAGCCAGTGAAAATTGAAGGAGTTGCGAAACTGATTGTATTAAGAGTGGGGCAGAGGGAAGTTCATCTTCAAAGATAAGCTGATAGGGGGGAGTAGGGTTATCTTGACTAAGAGGCAGCTGTACCTGAGGTGCCTCTTTATAGCTACGAAAAGGATCGGGTTGGTTGGACCAGTCCATATAGCCTAAAGAACGGGCATATCTTCCAGGTGCATGTTTGGTGGCATTGTGGTAAGTAAAAATGTCATTAAGTTTATTCATGGTGCAATCATACGTACTCTCGCTTAGAGGGATATGATAAATTTATGAGAGTGAAGATGCTGAGTTTAGTTTAAGTTTTTTCCTGCGAGATAACCACTCGCAAAGGCAAAGGCAAAGTTAAATCCACCTCGTCTTCCCACAATGTCTAAGACTTCCCCTGCAAAGTATAAGCCTTCACAAAGTTTGGATTCCATGGTTTTAGGATTGACCTCATTAGTATTGATACCACCCCCACTGACTTCAGCATGTTTAAAGCCATGGGTGTCACTCACTTTAAAACGCCAATCTTTAATCTTAGAGGCAATCTGTTTGGCCATTTTTGTGTGCATCTGCTTCGCTGGAGTTGATGGCTCTATCTTAGCTTCTTCGAGAAGGTATTTGGCAATTTTAGAAGGTAAAAGCCCCGATAAGATCTGTTCAATGCTGTAATTAGGAAGAGCTTGAGAAGTGGATAAGAGCTGTGAACTTAAAGCTTGCCTATCAAACTTAGGCAGAAGATCTAAACTGATATCAACGGCTTGATAATTCAGTAGGGCTTGTGATGCCCCTTGGGAGATATCTAAGATGGCAAAGCCTGAAATTCCGTATTTAGTAAAGAGGATGTCTCCTTGGGTAGTGAACTCTTTTTGCGCATTGATATAAAGACTCACTTGTGCCTCTTGTTTCGCCCCTGCCATCTTCTCATGCACATTAGAATTGAGATGCAGTTGTACTAAACTAGGGTAGGTGGCTGCGATAGAGTGACCTAAGCTTGTCGCCAACTCATACCCACTTTCATTTCCTCCAAGTTGAGGTGCGGCTTGTGAACCGGTGGCAATAAGAAGCTTGTCATAAGCTTGGGAACGATTAAGAGGGGTGTGCAAATAAAATTTATTCTCTTTTTTCTCTATGCCAGTAATAGGGTAGTCGTTAAAGATCTGAACACCATACATCTTCGCACTATTTTCAAAGGCAAGAGCCACTGACTTCGCCTCATTAGAAAGCGGATAGGCACGTCCATCATCAAGTATATTCAGATACAGACCTATACTTTTACAAAATTTCTCAAGGGATTTAAAATTAAACTGCTCAAGGGCAAAGCTTGAAAATTCAGGGTTATCTCCTGCATAATCAGCAGAAGAGACCTGCGTATTAGAGATGTTACAACGACCATTACCCGAGGCAAGTATCTTTTTAGCAGGCTTAGCATTTTGCTCATACAAATGTACGGTGCTGCCTGTTTTTGCTGCTGTTATAGCCGCCATTAGACCTGAAGCGCCTGCTCCAATGATAGCAACGGTATTTGAGTCTATTTTTTGCATATGAGATTGTATCTCATTTAGGCTAATGCGAAACCTAATAGTGTATAATCCTCGCATGAAAAAGATAATTATCCATAAAAAGTATTACGGTAAGATAGAACTCGCCAAGACACGCGAGGCCTATAATATCTTTGTACGTGTAATACGCGCATTTAAGGCAAATGAAAAACTTAGCGTGAATCTGCTCTACTCCCCTAAAAAAATTAAAAAGTTTGAACACTATCAAAGTGGTGGTTGTGTGAATGAGTTGGCAGAATTAGAAATGTATCTTGAGTTGTGTGATATTTTTAAGCAAAACAGCGATGATGCCCTCGCTCTGAAACAGAAAATTGAATTTGTAAATGATAATGCTTATGTTAATTTAAATATCTCAAAACGGCTGACTTTAGTCAATAAAAAAGAGCCGAGTAAGAGTAATCAAGCCTATCTTTTTTGGGATATAGAGAACTTCTCTAATGTCTCTCCGATGTTTTCACATATCATCGAGCCCTTTGAAATCGAAGATGAAAACATTTATGTGGCGTGCAATCCTGACTCTTTGTATCTGTTTAAAGCAGAGTGGGAAGCAGATTTGTATGACTTTGGTAAGACCCTGCAATCTTTTAATTTTACCAAGTGCGATCATGGAAAAAATGTTGCAGATGGGGTACTTTTACAAAACTTTAAAGATGCAAATCCTAAAAACAGTGATATCTACATTATCACCTATGACAGAGAACTCAAAGAGCTTTTTAAAACAGCCTGCGATACGAGTAATAATCTTTATGTCTTGGATAAAAAGATACTCAATTAGGCTTTGCTAAAAAGTGGGCTTATTCTCCTAAGAAAATTTGCTTTGCTCGTTCAAGGTCTTCTTTCGTATCGATTCCAAAACCAGTGCTTGCTACCTTGACCATAGAGATTTTTTTGCCATGATAGATGGCGCGAAGTTGCTCAAGTTTTTCGATATCTTCGATAGGGGCATCATCAAGGGAACAGAAGTCGTGCAAAGATTTTTTCGTAAAGCCATAGATACCGATATGCCCGAAATAGGTCGCCGCTCCACTGCGGTTAAAAGGGATAGGATTACGTGAGAAGTAGATGGCGTTATGCTCAGCATCCATGATAACTTTAACAAGGTTAACATCATCTGCTGCTTCATTATTGACTGCATTATAGCAAGAAGCCATAATAAAAGGTGCTTTTTTACTTTTTAATTCTTTAAGACGTTTGATGACTGAATCCACAACTTCAGGTTCAATAAAAGGCTCATCCGCTTGGATATTGACAATGATATCATCATCTTTTAAGTCTAATATTTGTGCGGCTTCATTAATACGGTCTGTTCCGCTTTTGTGTGTTTCAGAAGTCATCATTGCTTTATAGCCATACTCTTTACATAAGTCAATTACCTCTTGAGAGTCTGTTGCAATGGCCACCTCGTCTAAATGTTCAACTTGTTTTGCGGTACGAATCACCATAGGGAGTCCACCAATGTCAGCAAGTACCTTTTTGGGGAAGCGAGAAGACGCTAGTCGCGCAGGGATAATAATCATTTTAACCTCTATAAATAATAAATTGGATATAATTTTGCTACTTTAAGTATAGCGAAAAAGGTGTTAAACTGCTTTTATATCAGCCTCAAGAGGGGTACTGTTACAACAGTGACTCTATCTATCTGTATGATTTTATCTCTTCTTTTAAGCCTAAAGGCCGACTCTTAGATGTGGGGTCTGGGTGTGGTGTTTTAGGGCTATTGGTTGCGCGTGATAACAAAGTCCAAGCTGAGGGTGTAGATAAGCAGTGGGCCTTTTGTCAATACACGCAAAAAAATGCTGAGGTCAATGATATAAATTATGTGATGCATCAGAGTGATTTTTTAGCGTTAGAAGATGAGAAGGATTATGATGTAATTATCTCAAACCCGCCTTTTTATCATGAAGGCTCATCTAAAAGTGGGAATGAGATGCGCCATACTGCGCGGTATAATGTACATCTTCCTATGGCTGATTTTTTTAAAAAGGTGGCTAATCTCTTAAGCAGTAGAGGCCATTTTATTTTCTGTTATGATCCTCAACAGTTCCAAACGATCTGTGCTGAGTTAGCTAAGGTGAAACTCACTATTGAGACGGTGCAGTTTATTCATCCTAAGGTGGATAGAAAAGCCTCTTTGGTGATGGTACAAGCACGTAAAGGCTCGAAATCCTTGATGAAGGTTAGAGAGCCTTTTATCACCTTTGATGAGGATGAGTTTTCTGCCCCTACACAAGCAATTTACAAAAAAGCAAGGACACACAGTATAAAATGTACCCTTTAATGCAAGAAGATGGTTATAATTACTCTTTTGATCCTAATGCCTGTGAATCCTGTGAGGGGAACTGTTGCATTGGTGAGAGTGGCAATATCTTTGTCACGCAGAGTGAGATAGAAGCTATTGCAGGCCATCTTGAATTGAGTATGGCGGAGTTTAGAAGTGACTATCTCATAAAACGTGGATATAAGTTTTCACTTCAAGAGAAGATGATGGGTGAGTCACATGACTGTATCTTCTTTGATAGAGAGAAAAAAGGGTGCGGTATCTATGAGGTACGACCACAACAGTGTCGCACCTTTCCTTTTTGGCCCTATTTTAAAAAAAATGAGGCAGAGCTTCGTGCTGAGTGCCCTGGAATAATTTTTAAGGATGATAATGTTTAAATACCTCTATTCGCTTTTCATTCCTCTTATTTTTATCTTTACGGCTTGTTCTTCACATGAGGTCAAGGTTCCAAGTAATGAAAAAGCTTTTGAAGATGAGGACCGTTTGGCGATTTTTGCACTCTATGCTAAGAGTCAAGGTGATGCAAACTCGACGATAGAACTCTTTTCAGTTTTGTATGAGAACTCAGGTAAAAAAGAGTATCGAAATGAAGAACTCATCACCATGATACAAGCCCATCAAAATGAGAGGGCCTTAGATCAAATAGCCTTGTATAAGGAGGCCATGGACGAGGATGAGGTAGATGTTACCTTGGAGCGACTGAAGATTGCAGCGTTGATGGAGCTAAAGAGATATGATGAAGCGAAGGTTTTAGCCCTTGAACTCGTTGAGTATACAAAGGCTTCCCAAGAGTATCTACAAGTGGCTTCTATCTATATGATAGAAGGGCGTTATGAATTTGCACTTCGCTATCTTCAAAGTGCTTATGCTATTAATTATGATGAGAAGATACTTGATAAGATGTCGATTATTTTGTATGTAAATCTCAACAAAAAAGCAGAAGCAATCTCCAATCTTGAGACACATATGTTACTGCATGGATGTTCAGAGACGATCTGCCTTCGTTTGGCCAGCTTTTACAGTGAAGAAAACAATGTAGATGGGATGCTACGTATTTATTTAAGGCTTTATGATAACACTCAGGAACTTAAGTATGCCCAAAGTGTAATAAAACTGTATACCTATAAAAAAGAGACCATTGAACTGATTCAGTTTTTGGAAAAAAGTAGAGCAGATGATCCTCTTTTATTGCAGATGTATATGAACACTAAAAACTATGAAAAGGTCGCACGTTTGGGAAGTGAACTTTATAAAAAAGAGGGAAACCCATACTACCTTGGTCAAAGTGCCATCTTTGAGTATGAGGGTGCTAAGGATAAACGTGACCCTAAAATGGTTGACTCGGTGATGCACAAACTTCAAGATGTGGTAGAAGAGAGTAATGACGCGGTGTACCTTAATTACCTTGGATATCTTCTAATCGATCACGAGATAGATGTTAAAGAGGGGATGAAGTATGTTAAACAGGCTCTTGAGGTAGAGAAAGAGTCGCCGTACTACTTAGACTCCTTAGCCTGGGGATATTATAAACAAGGCAAGTGTACAAAGGCTTTGAAATTGATGCATAAGGTTCAAGAAAAACTAGACAAAGATGATGATGAAGTGCTTTCACATATAAATGCCATACAAAAATGTATAAAACAAGGAAAGAGATAGTTAATGATTTTAGACGATATTATTAAAAAGACAAAAGAAGATTTAGAAGTAAGAGAAAAAGAGTTTACCCTTGATTGGTTAGGGCGTTCTTTGGCCTTTAATGCACGACAACCCCGTCCCATTCATGAGTACCTACGCTCAACTGAGGATGAGCCTTATCGCATCATTGCTGAGGTGAAAAAGGCGAGTCCATCTAAGGGTGTGATACGTGAAGATTTTGATCCACTTGCCATTGCACAAGCTTATGAAAAAGGTGGCGCCAATGCCATCTCTGTTTTAACAGAACCTCACTTTTTTCAAGGGGATTTAGAGTACCTTGCCGGGATACGCCGATATGTAGGGACACCACTGCTAAGAAAAGATTTTATTGTCTCTAAGTATCAAATTTTAGAGGCCTTAGTGTATGGGGCAGATTTTATTTTATTGATTGCCAAGGCCTTAAGCAAGGCAGACTTAAAAGAGCTTTTAAACTACTCACGTCATTTGGGGATGGAGCCTTTAGTTGAAATCCATGATAAGACAGATTTGACCAAGGCTATTTTTGCAGGGGCTGATATCATTGGGATTAACCACCGTAACCTTGAGACCTTTGAGATGGATATGGAGTTATGTCATAAGTTGATTCCTTTGATTCCTAATGGGAAGATTATTGTGGCGGAATCGGGGATTTATGAGCATGGGCAGTTAGAAGATATGCGCAAGGTTGGGGTGGATGCCTTTTTGGTTGGGGAGTCTTTTATGCGTCAGGATGATGTTGAGGGAGCTATTCGGAAGTTAAAAACTGGGAAATAATTTACGTTTGTTTATCAATTGATATAATTTTTAAGTTGTAAATTTTTTATGATGCTCTCTTACTTCTTTTAGCCGTAAAAGAAGTAAGCAAGAAAACTCTCGAAACGGCTTCGAACTCGGTAGCTACCGAGTGTCTTCATTCCACTTTCTATTTACCTAAAAACTCAAAACTCGCTTACGCTCAGACAGTTGGGTTTTCTAAACGGTAAAGATAAAGTTCCATTCAGTTCTGTAGAGGTTTCGAAAAAGACCAAGTTGTAACGCATTATTAATGTAAAAGCTATGCTTTTATCCCTAATCAATATTTTTAATATAATAAACTTATTTATGATGAGGCAGATTCACAGAAGCCTTAGCTTCTGAATTTATTTATGCGTTACCACTTGAATGTGGCAGAGCATCTGCAGAGCCGAAGGGAGAAATATTTTCAGCGTTAAAAAAACGACTCTGTCTGAGCGTAGCGAGTTTGACGTTTTTAGCTGAAAATATTATGGAGTGAGGGAACTTGACAGCGGTCAAGCTTGAAGCCAGCAGAGCGAGCTTTTTCCTTCTTTTTCTCGATAGAAAAAGGAGAGACACGTTAAAGAAAAAGTCCTTATGCTAATACATGAAAACTCTCAAATAAACAATTTAAAGCCCTTGAATAAACCAACTAAAATCCCCCACACAAGTCAAAATAGCATTAATATCCCTAATCTCAACATGAATCTCAATTAAAGCCCTACCTTTTTTCTCAAACTGAACTCTAAACTTCTTAAGAGCCTCTTCATCAACAGATGCAAGAGCTATGATTCTCTCTTGAGCAGGTTTTTTATATTTTATTTGAGCGTCTCTTAGTACAGGAAGCACCTTCCCTTCAAGCTCAGGAAAAAGTTTCTGCAAATGAAGGCCGCTTTGTGTTTCAGCTAAGGTAAACTGAGCACTCGCATGAATAGTGTTTATATGATTCAGCACATCTTCTTTGCACTCTAAAGAGAGGGTGTCTATTTTTTGTTGAATGCCGACAAGTTTTACAAATGGGATTTCTGTGGGGTTAATGATATTCTCCTCTTATAAAGATTGGAATTTTTTTTAGATGGTGCTTTGTTAATAGCTAGTAGCTTAGGCTACTAGCATAGATAAGTGTGTTTGAGGATTAATTTAAAAGTTGTTTAACACACTCATTAATGCGTTTACCATCTGCCTTACCTGAGAGCTCTTTTGAAGCAGTGCCCATTACCTTACCCATATCTTTCATAGACGTCGCTCCTACTTTTTCAACAATGGATTTTACAGCAGATGCTAATTCATCATCACTGAGTTGTTTTGGCATATACTCCATAAAGAAGGCAATCTCAGATTCTTCTTTTTCGAGTAAATCATCTCTGCCGGCATCTTTGTATTGCGCAGCTGAATCTTGTCTCTGTTTTACTTGCTTTTGAATGATCTTTGAAACATCTTCATCACTGAGCTCTTTTCGCTCATCCACTTCCACTTGTTTAAAAGCAGACAGTAGAAGACGCAGGGCATCTCTTTTAGCTGTTTCTTTTGCCTTCATAGCGGCTTTCATATCGTTGTTGACTTGATCTCTTAAATTTGACATTGTATTCCTTGTATTTGGTGTGCGGCTTCGCCTGAAACTTTTTGCTTCGCAAAATCGCCACTGCTAGTTTTCTAAAGTTCGTTTTACTCTTGGTACTTTATTTGCTTAGAATTATACATGAAAAAATATTATCTTAGCATACTCTTATCACTTTTAGCCTTTTCAGGTTGTTCGCAACATGTTGTTGATCCAGAAATTGATTTTGAACCTCCTGAATATGTAGAACAGCTTCCTTCACGAGAAACACATGAGAGTTTAGATTCTCAAGGTAGCCTTTTTGGGAAGGGAGATCGTCCTCTTTTCTCCGATCATAAGGCCATGCATGTGCATGATATTGTTACGGTTGTCATCTCTGAGGCAGCGCAATCTTCTTCATCTAAGAGTAAGAAGTTAAGTGAAGCCGATACCTCTGCTTTAGGCGGAGGTGTTTTTACACCAGGGGCAGCTGCTGGTGGGACGGTGAGTGGTTTAGCCGGAACGCTTAACAGAGGTACGGATGTTAGTTTTGCTGCAACCAGTAATTCGACTTATGATGGCTCAGGCACAGCTAACCATAATAACACCTTTACCACTACGGTTTCAGCGCGTGTAGTAAAGACACTCTCCAATGGCAACTATTTTATATCGGGTCGACGTGAAATCTTAGTAGATGGTGAAAAGCAGGTGATTCAACTCTCTGGAGTTATCCGTCCTTATGACATTGATCAAAATAACCAAATTAATTCAGCACAGATGGCCGATGCAAAAATAATGTATAAGACTGAAGGTGACATTAAACGCGCCACAGAACAAGGCTGGGGCTCAAAACTTGTTCAAGCAATGTGGCCTTTTTAGAGTATAACAATAACAAGTTTCCTGAAAACTTGTTCAAGCCATGTGCCTTTTTAGAGTATAACAATAACAAGTTTCCTGAAAACTTGTTCAAGCCATGTGCCTTTTTAGAGTATAACAATAACAAGTTTCTTTAGAAAACTTGTTCAAGCGATGTGGCCTTTTTAGAGCTGTCCTTAAGCTAACTTACTTAGCTTAGATTTATATCTCTTTATGTATGATATTTGTATCCAAGTTGAAGGAAACAGATGTCTAAGGTTTTACTTTTTTGTTTACTTACTCTCACCTTATATGCACAAAGTTATGAAGAATTTAAACAGTCTCAACAGCAGGCTTTTTCATCCTATAAAGAAGCTCGGGATAAAGAGTTTTCAGAGTTTTTAAACAAAGAATGGAAGTCTTTTAAAGCCTCTCAAGGGGCCTTAGGGTATGAGAAGCATAAGCCCTTGGTATTGCCAAAAGCTCCCAAGGTAAAGCAGAAGGCTAAAGAGGCTACTGAGGTAACTCTAAAGAAAAACAAACAACTCCTTATTGAAACAACTTCTATTGAAAAAGTAGTACCAAAAGGGCGTAAGAAGATTATGATTGCATCTAGTTCAGATGCGTATAAAACACTCTATATTAATTATTTTGGTGTGGAAGTAGAACTTCATTATGATAAATCCATCCTTTTTGGAATGAAGAGAAGTGTCTCTAAAGAAGATATTACTTCTGCTTGGAAAAAGCTTGCTAAGAGTGAGTATGAAGTGAGCATCAAAGAGCTTAATCGTATCTCTAAAGAACTAGAGCTCAATGCTTGGGGAGAGTATCTGCTTATTCAAAAGGTCTCAAAGGCACTCTTTAGTGCTAGTAATGAGGAAAAATTGTTTACATGGTTTGTACTTTTAAAGATGGGATATGATGCACATATAGCCTATCAAAGTCATAAGCTTATTGTACTGCTTCCTGTTAAAGGCCAACTTTATAATACGGTATTTTATACGCTCAATACTAGAAAATATTATGCTATTGAGTATTATGCACAAGGGAAGATAGGCTCTGTTTTAAGTTATGAAAATAGTTATAAAGGGGCTACAAAAGTGCTAGACTTTTCACTTCAAAGACTTCCTCTCTTAGCCCAAGATAAAAAAGAAAAACACTTTTCCTTTCAGTTAAACAATACAAGAAAAGAGCTTACATTAAGTTACAATAAGAACCTATTTGAATTTTTTAACTCCTATCCTCAGGTCTCTTATCGTACCTACTTTGCTTCACCTGAGTCCATACTTTTAGATAACAGTGTCAAAGAAGCCTTTAACCCTATATTACAAGGTAAGCGTCAAAGTGAAGCCTTAGATATCATCTTAAATTTCGTACAAAATGCCTTTGCGTATCAGGTGGATGATGAACAGTTCAATAGGGAGAAGGTCATGTTCCCCTCTGAGACACTTTTTTATCCTTATTCAGATTGTGAAGATAGAGCAATTTTGTTTACTTACATGGTTAAGGTACTCTTAGGCCTTGATGTCATTGGTGTTAAATACCCTAATCATATGGCCACAGCGGTTAAGATACAAGAGAAGATAAAGGGAGAGTATATAGGCTTAAAGGGTAAGCAGTATGTTGTGGCAGATCCTAGTTATATTAATGCAACTGTTGGGATGAGTATGCCTGAGTTTAGAGGGAGTAAGCGTTACAGTATTGTATCGACAGGAGGGGAGAAATAATAGCCTTGCGAATAGGTGATTCCCATTTGGGTGATATACTCATAAATCTCTTTTGACTCTACATACTCGCCTATGGTTTTAATACCAAGTTCTTTGGCAAAGGTGACAATAGTTTTAACGATAATTTGTTTATTGGTGTCATTATGAATGTTTTTTATTAAAGAAGCATCGATTTTTAAGTAATCAAAGTTGAGATTAAGCAGGTGAGAAAAGTTAGAATAGCCTGAACCAAAGTCATCAATACTCACCTTACACCCAAGGGCTCTTACCTCAGAAACAAAATCAGAGATGACCCTATAGTCTTCAATCTTTTCAGTCTCTAAAATCTCAAAACAGACCCTATCGGCAAGAGGGTAAATAGAGAGCATGTTTTTAATATATTCAAAAAGATTGTAGTCTGTAATGTCTTCTATGGAGAGGTTAATTGAGAATTCATAAGGTTTATTACTAAAGGTTTGAAAGGACTTTTTTATCATTACTTTAGTAATAGCTTCATATAACTTAGCATGTTTAGCGACTTCAAGAAAGAAATACGGAGAGATAACCTCGTTGGCCTCATCAATAAGACGTACAAGACATTCATACTTAACAGTCTCTTGGCTAGTATTGTCAACAATGGGTTGAAAGTAGGGGACAATCTTGTCATTAGTGAGTGCAATTTTAATCTTTTGAATCCACTCAAGGTTGTTTTTATTGGCTATTTCTTGACGCATGTTATCATGATAAATAACATAGTCTTTGTGTGTTTTTTTCGCCTCTCTTAGCGCAATGTCAGCATGCGCAAGTGCAAACTCTTTTTCAAAAACAAGTCCTGATGAGAGATTGACTTGGACTTCAATTAGCTCATCTTTATTGGTATAGCTAAAGGCTGTTTTGGAGACAATCTGTATCAAAGAGATAATAATAATCTCAAAATACTCTTTTTCTATATGCGACTTATTTAAAATAGCAAAACTGTCAGAAGGTAGACGGTAGAGCTCTAGGTTTTCATGCGAGATATAATGTGAGATTCTTTGGGCCACTTCAGTAATGACAAAATCCCCAATAATATGTCCATAAAAATCATTAATAAGTTTAAAATCATCTATATCTAAGATGGCCAGAGCAAGTTCATCATGATCTTCTAAATCACTGATAAGGCGCAAGCGATTAGGGAGCCTGGTGAGGTGATCAATACTGTAAAGCTCTTCTATCTCTTTTGCATGGGCTTGTTCAGCACTGATGTCTTGGGTTATGATAAGGTATTCATTGGAGTGCTCTAGGAGTTCGCCTCGTAGTTTAAGCGTAAGTCGTTCATCATCTCTGTTTTGCATAATAAACTGCTGTTCTTCTTGGGCAGATAATAACTCTTTTAACCACTTCATTAAAGAGAAATTATCTCTTTGCTCCTCATGTAAAAAGAGGTCTTGTATCTCTGGGTAAAAAGAAGGTAGCTCCTCTAAGGAAGTAAGTTTGAAAAAATCTAAAAAATGTTGGTTAGCAAAACTTATTTTCTCGTGATTGATAATAAAAATAGGAGAATGAATCTTATTAACAATAGATAAGATGAGCTTTTTTTCATGCTCTAAGGAGTTACATTGATTTAAGAGTTGGTACTGCTTAAGAATCTCTTCTTGTAAAAGAGCTGAACTGGGTGTTGAAGGCAGGTAGTTTTTAATATTAACACACTCTTCAATCTCATCTTGTTGATCTTGAAGAAAGAGTATAGGAATAGCATGGGTCGTCTCTTTTTGTAATAAGAGCTCACATACTTCCATTCCACTCATTTTATGCGAAAGGTTTTCATGCAGTATGATAAGAGAAATTTCTTGTTCAGTGACCTCACTAAGGGCTTGCATACCACACTCAGCAAAATAAAAAGAGACAGCTTGAGGAAGATTTAATTCTTGAGATAAGGTAGTAGCAAAGTCTATATCTGAATGTAGAAAAAGAATATTATATAGACCCATTATCTCCACTTTTTGATAAGTTGGATAAAAAATAACATGTTACATCTTATAGCGTTATAAAATAAATAAGTTAATCAGTGAGATAAGCTGTTATATAGTAAAAGAGGGGTGCAAACCCCCTTCTTTTTTAGTAGTTATAAGCGACTTTGTAGGTTGGGTCATCCTCTTCAAATGAACAGTAAGGCCCAGCATTTTTAAGAATGGCCTTACAATCTTTACTAAGATGACGTAGTAAGATATTACGTCCACTCTCTTCATATTTTTTAATAAGGGTATCAATGGCTTCAACACCTGAAATGTCCATCACACGAGCATTTTTAAAGTCAATGACAATTTTTGGTGAATCATTTTCTACTTTAAAGATATCCATAAAGGCCTTTGTAGAACCAAAGAAAAGAGGCCCCTCAAGTTCATACACCTTCGTGCCATCCGCTTCCATAGACTCTTTTGAAAAGATCTTAGCATGATTCCAAGCAAAAACAAGTGCTGAGATAATAACACCTGAGATAACGGCAATAGCCAGGTCGAACATAATGGTAATGATGGTTACCAAAATAAGTACAATAGCGTCTGAACGTGGCATGTGTTTGATACGACTAATACTTCCCCATTCAAAGGTTCCAATACTCACCATAAACATAATCCCAACGAGTACACCAACAGGAATAAGATTGATAATATCGGTAAAAATAGCCACTAAAAGGATAAGTGCTACGGCCGCAGTAAAAGAAGAGAGTCTTCCTAGTCCGCCTGAGGTGTAGTTGATAATAGATTGACCAATCATCGCACATCCTGCCATACCACCGAAGAAACCACAAGTTGTGTTACCTATTCCTTGGGCGATACACTCTTTGTTTCCTGAACCCCGTGTTCCACTCATCTCATCTAAAACAGAGAGGGTTAGAAGTGACTCAATAAGACCGACTAGGGCAACCAAGACAGCATAAGGTAGGACTAAAAAGAAAGCATCAAGTGAAAAGAGCGTTTCTGGAATGGAAAAAGTCGGCAATTGACCTTTAAACTCACTCAGGTTAGGCATACCAGAAAATTGTTCGATAGTGTTAAGCGTACCAATGGTTAGGGTGTCTATCTTAAAGATAATCACAGCAAGACTGATACTAACAATAGCCAAAAGCCCTCCAGGAATGGCCTTAGTAAGCTTAGGTAAGAAGTACATAATGGCCATGGTTAAGATAACAATCATATACATATTGGCGTTAGAGCCTTCAAAAAATTTAAATTGTGCGGTGGCGATAACAATGGCCAAACCATTAACAAAACCATACATCGCAGGTTGGGGTACAAGACGGATGAATTTTCCCAGTTTAAAAAGCCCAATAGTAATTTGAATAAAACCTGCTAAGATAGAGGCATACAAGATGTATTGTAATATCCCCTCAGTTAAAGCAGAGCCTGTGACTCCAGCATTAGAGAGTTGCTCGTTAGCCTTAATAGCTAAACCCACAAAAACAATAGCAACCGCACCGGTAGCCCCTGAGATCATCCCTGCTTTTCCACCAATAAGCGCAGTTATGAGTCCTAAAATAAAAGCAGTATAAAGTCCAACAATAGGACTTACTCCCGCGATAAACGAGAAAGCAATCGCTTCAGGGACTAAGGCAACAGCGACCACCAGTCCTGATAAGATATCATTTTTGATGTTGTCTGATTTGTAGTTTTTTAAGTTAAACAATCGTGTTTCCTTTGTTAATTATGACTGTAAAGCGGTAAGTTGTTCACTTACCTTACTTTTTTTCTCTTTGGCGGATTCTAAGTCTTCACGGTTTTTAGCAATAACATCAGCCGGGGCATTGGCCACAAAACGCTCATTATTAAGCATCCCACTGAGTTTACCTATCTCTTTTTCAAGTTTCTCTTCTTGTTTTTGAAGACGGGTTAAAATCGGTGTGAGATCAATTGAATCCGTTGGAATATAAACCTCTACATAATCACTCACATCTGAGATAGAGTTTTCAACCTTGGCATCCACAAAGCTAATACTCTCAACCTTCGCCAGTTTTTGAATAAAAGGGGTGATGAGTGCTATATCCATCTCTTTGTTAGGTTTAACAAAGGCTTTTTCAATCTTTTGATCTCCGATGTCAACAAGTGCCTTAGCACGACGAATAGCAACAATTGCGTCCATGATGGCATCAAACTCTTTTTCGATCTCAGGGTCATTGTCAGCTGATTCTGGATATGCACTGACCATGATAGAATTGCCTTCTTCTAAGCTTGTACCATTAAGAGAATGGTAAAGATACTCAGTGATAAATGGCATGTAGGGGTGAAGTAGTTTCATTGACTCTTTAAAGATAGCTCCGAGTTCAGGAATACTCTCCTTACTTGATTTAGAGAGCTCAATCCCCCAAGCACAAAACTCATTCCATAAGAAACGGTACAACACAGTTGCTGCATCATTAAAACGGTACTCATCAAGGTTACGACGGGTTTCATTAACGGCAACATTAAAACGTGATAGCATGTATTTACCCAGTGGGGTTTGAACCGGTGTATCTTTTAAGTCAGCAAAGGTCTCTACATTCATCTGTAAAAATCGAGATGCGTTATAGAGTTTATTGGTAAAGTTACGCGACTCTTCAAGCTTTTTACCGCTGAGTTTGATGTCCCGCCCTTGAGCTGCTAAGATAGCTAAGGTAAAACGCAAGGCATCGGCTGAGTGCTCATCTACTACGTCTAAAGGATCAACCACATTACCACGAGACTTACTCATCTTGTTTCCATGTTCATCACGAACAAGAGCGTGCATATAGATATGTTTAAATGGAAGTTCTCCCTTAAAGGTCTCTCCCATCATCATCATACGCGCAACCCAGAAAAAGAGAATATCAAATCCCGTAATCAGTAGTGAGTTAGGATAGAAGTCTTTGATGTCATCAACATTGAAGAGCTCATTTTTACCTTCTTCACCATTTCCCCAACCTAAGGTTGAAAATGGCCATAAGGCCGATGAAAACCAGGTGTCAAGTACGTCGGGGTCTTGAGAAAAAGAGTGTGATGCACATTTTGGACAGTCTGTCGGTTCATCTTCAAGGCTTGCCCATTCATGGTTACAATCATCACAATAAAAGACAGGAATTCTATGTCCCCACCAAAGTTGGCGTGAGATACACCAGTCACGTAGCTCACCCATCCATGAGTTGTAAGAGTTGATCCAGTGAGAAGGGAAGAACTTTGCCTCACCTTCGTTTGTTTTTTCGATTGATTTTTGCGCGATTTCATTACGTACAAACCACTGTTTAGAGATATACGGTTCAACAATATTTTTACAACGGTAACAGTGACCTACTTGATGAACATGGTCTTCAATTTTTTCGATATAGCCCTCTTCATCCAGACGTTTGACAATCACATCACGGGCTTCTAAACGCTCTAAGCCTTCAAACTCACCTGCATGATGATTTAAGATGCCTTTTTCATCAAACACAGTAATAAACTCTAGGTTATGACGTTTTCCAACCTCATAATCGTTTTGATCGTGTGCAGGGGTTACCTTAACCATACCTGTACCAAATTCCATATCAACATGCTCATCGGTAATAATCTCTATCTCTTTGTCTAAAAGCGGAAGCAGAAGTTTTTTACCTACAAGCTCTTTGTAACGAGCATCATCAGGGTGAACCATTACTGCGGTATCTCCAAAGTAGGTCTCAGGACGGGTCGTTGCTACGGTAATCTGACCTGAACCATCGGCAAACTTATAGTGCATATGATAAAACTTACCATTATGTTCTTCATGTTCGACTTCAATGTCTGAAAGTGCCCCATCATGGGTACACCAGTTAACCATGTAGTTTCCTCGAATAATGAGGCCTTCGTTATACAGGTGAACAAAAGACGCTTTAACTGAAGACTTTAGCCCATCATCCATAGTGAAACGTTCACGTTTCCAAGCCGGTGAAACACCCAAAGAGCGCATCTGTGAAACCATCTCTCCACCACTTTGCTCTTTCCATTTCCACACACGCTCTAAAAATTTCTCACGACCTAGCGCTTCTTTCGTAGTACCTTCGGCTAAAAGTTGTTTTTCAACAACGTTTTGTGTCGCAATACCAGCATGGTCAGTTCCTGGTTGCCATAAAGTTTTGTAGCCATCCATACGTTTGTAACGTACAATAATATCTTGAAGGGTAAAGGTTAGGGCGTGTCCAATATGTAAACGGCCTGTTACATTAGGTGGGGGCATCATGATGGAGAAGGTCTTCTCAGGTTTTTGAATAGAGGCATTTCCATCGGTTTCAAAATATCCTCGTTCTTCCCATGTTTTATAATACTTTTTTTCTATCTCTTTAGGATTGTAACTTGCTTCAGCCATTGTCTCTCTTTACAATTGTTTAATAATTCGCGATTATAGCCAACTCCTTGTAAAAGGGGGCTTATATAGGGTGGAATATATATTGCTTATAATTTTGTATTATAAGCAATTGCAAAGGTAGAATATGACGTTTACAGTAAAATCAGAGATTTTAGGCTTTGAAAATATTAATGAACTTGAATTTAAAAAGGTAGATGATCTTTTTTCAACACTTCGTAGTACCACAGGCGAAGAGATATCATTTACACTCGTTAACCCGCATCAATTACGCGAGTATGATTTTGAAATCTCAGCCGCTACGGAAGCACTTTTAGAGATACAAGATGAAAAAGATCTTGAGGTCTATAATATTCTTGTTCTTCAAAGCCCTTTAGATGAGTCTATTATCAACTTTCAAGCCCCTCTTATTTTTAACAAGGCCAATATGACAATGGCACAAGAGGTTCTTGGTATTCAAAATTATCCACAATATGGATTTGATGAAAGCTTGAAAACTTTTATTTCTGCGTAATTTTTAGCTCTTATTGAGTAAAGGAAGGGTAGTATTTCGTAAAATAAAAGTGCATTAGAAAAGATTCTATTTTAGCTTCTTTGCACTAAAAAGAGATGCATCCTTGCCCCTTTCACGTCTAAACAAAGAACAGCTTGACGCTGCGACTGCTCCTAGTGGTCAAAATCTTATCATCGCCTCTGCTGGAACGGGAAAAACGTCTACCATTGTTGGACGTATTGGACATCTTCTTAATAATGGTGTTAAGCCTGAAGAAATTTTACTGCTTACCTTTACCAACAAGGCTGCGGCTGAAATGGTTGAGCGTCTTGCAGGCTACTTTTCAAAAGATATTGCACACAAGATAGAAGCAGGTACCTTTCATGCGGTGAGCTATCGATGGCTTAAAAAGTTTGATAAAAAGATAGTACTCAAACAGACAGCCGAATTAAAAACACTCTTTCGTTCTGTTTATGACAAACGCTCCTTTCACCTCTTTAATGAAGACACTTCTCCTTATGGAGCAAACTACCTTTATGACGTTTATGCCCTTTATCAAAACACAGAGATAGAACGTAGCTTTGATGTGTGGATGAATGAGCGAAATTCAGAACATAATGCCTATGTAGATATCTATATGGATATTTGCAAAGAGTTTGAACACCTTAAAAAAGAGTATGGCTTCGTGAACTTTAATGACCTGCTTTTACTGATGCGTGAAAAAGTACAAACCTATAAGATGCCTTATAAAGAGGTACTTGTGGATGAGTACCAAGATACTAATGCATTACAAGGTGCCGTGGTAGATGCTATGAACCCACCCTCGCTTTTTTGTGTGGGGGATTATGATCAAAGTATTTATGCTTTTAATGGGGCTGATATTGGTATTATTGGCTCTTACAGTACAAAGTTTCCTGATGCAAAGGTCTATACCCTTAGTAAAAATTACCGCTCAACTGTGCCTATCCTGTCACTTGCGAATAAGGTGATAGAGTATAATGAACGTATCTACCCTAAAAAGTTAGAATTTACGCGTGAAGCAAAGGCCGTTGCACCGAGACTTCTTGTCTATAATGAGCTTTTTGAGCAGTATTCGGCTATCTCACAGATGATACGTAAATCGTATACCCCTTCTGAAGAGATTGCGGTGGTCTTTAGAAATAATGCCTCAGCCGATGGTATTGAAGCCACCTTAAGAGAGATAGGTCTTCCTTGTAAGCGTAAAGGAGGAAAAAGCTTTTTTGATGCGAAAGAGGTTAAGGCGATACTTGATATTTATGTACTCTTTGTTAATAGCAGTGACATGATGGCTTTTATTCATCTGTTTGAGTATGCTAAAGGGATAGGAAGTGCTATTGCCAAAGAGCTCTTTATCGCCTTAAAAAAACTTGGGCATGGAAATCTTTTTGAAGGACTTTTTAATCCTGATAAAAATGTTTTAAATCCTTTTGAGAAACGCCAACAAAACCATCAACTTGGTCTTTTTGATGACTTTATCGAACTAGGTTCTTTAGCTAAGTATATGAGCTTAGGTTTTGAAAAAAACTTTTTAAACAATCCTGTTTTAAAACATCCAAAGTTCACCAAAGACAGTGCCCAGTTTTTATATGATTTTTATACCTTAAGCAAGGTGTTAAAAAAGGTGCAAGATCCTGCAAAAATGATAGAAAAGATACGTGCCTCTGCTTTTTACAATACTATCATAGACCAATTGGCTACAAAACGTGCGCAACTTAAAGATGGTAGCATAGATGAAAAGCTTAAAACGGAGTCCTTAGAGAGAATACGAAGAAAAGGGTCTCTTCTGTTTGATTTGGCCAAACCCTATAATGCGCATGAACGCTACATCAATGCGATGGTACTTGGTGCACAAGACCTTACAAAAGGGGAAGGGGTTAACCTTCTTAGTGTACATGCAAGTAAGGGCTTAGAGTATAAAGAGGTTTATGTTGTTGATCTTATGGACGGCCGTTTTCCTAATAGAAAGCTTATGAACAAAGGGGGAGGGGGCATTGATGAAGAGCGAAGACTCTTTTATGTAGCCGTTACTAGAGCTAAGGATATTTTATACCTAAGCATGGCCAAAAATGATAAAATTAAAAAGATAGATTTTGTCCCATCTCAGTTTTTATACGAGGCAGGACTTTTGAAAAAAGATGAGAACTACACGAAGATGGTAGCCAAAGAAGAAGGCAAAGAGTAAGCCTTCTTTTAGTTTTTAACCGCTGAACCCATATCCCACATAGGTAAGAAAATACCAAGAGCAAGTAATAAAATCATACCCGCAATGAAAAATAAGATGATAGGTTCAATCGCTTCTGAAAGACCATCAATAATTGCATCAAACTTCATTTTATAGTATTCAGTTACTTTTTCCATCATGGCATCAAGTTGACCTGAAGATTCACCTGCCGCCACCATTTGAATAATCATATTCTCAAAGAGTTCAGTATCTTTTAGACCTTGGTGCAGGGTATTCCCTTTTTCAACAGCACTTCTTACTGTTTGTAATCTTGCTTTAAGGGGAAGATTATCAATCATATCAATAGCAGCTTCTAAGGAGTCAGCGATAGGAATACCGGCATGAACGAGAGCAGAAAAAACAAGCATAAATCGGTTTAGAGTTCCGTAATGAATAAGCTTTTTTATGATAATAGTGCGAAGTAAGATTTGATGAAACTTATATCGTACATGGGTATAATGATTAATAGCAAAACGTAGAGTGAAAAAGATAAGGATAATCGTTCCTAAAACATAAGCACCATATTGATTCACGGCAACTTCAAGCGCTAGCAATATTCTTGTAGGAAGTGGAAGCTCAGCACCTAACTCTTCAAATATTTTCTTAAACTCTGGAACAACATAGGAGATGAGGATTGTAAAGGCAATTACCATAGCAATCATAACATTACGAGGATAGGCCATAGCTTTTTTAAACTTAATAAAGTTACTACGGATCTCTTCAAGCATAGTAGCTAAATCATAAAGTGCCTCAGCCATATTACCAGTTTTTTCACCCAGTTGAACCATGGCTAAGGTTAGGTTTCCCATCTCATATCTAAAGTTTTCAACTGATTGTGACATACTTAAACCCGAGTTGATATCTTCAGCGATCTTTCCAAAGACGGTTTTAAGTCTTTCATCCTCAGTTGAATCAGCAATCTCTTTAAGGGTGTCATGAATTGAGATACCAGCATTTGTCATTACCGCCATCTGTCTGATACCTGCAATTAGTGCATCTTGTTTGATTTTTTTCTTTTTAAAATTTTTAGTGATGTTTTCTTTAAAGGCTTTAAACTGTTGATCAAGAGGAGGACTACTTTCTACTACCTTTAAAATAATGCCTGGGTATTTAACTTTGGCAAGAAAGTGTGCTTCCTTTCTATCTTCGGCATGTAAGCCAAAGGCCTCTCTTTTCCCACGATTAAGAACTGTAACTGAAAAATATTTCATGATTTTGCCACCTTTAAAATTTCTTCGAATGTTGTTATGCCTTCAGCTGCTTTTAGCATACCATTGGCAAAGATATTTTGAAACCCTTCCTTTGTAGCTTGTTGTAGCATATCTGCCTTAGAAGCTTCTTTTGCAATCATACTTGAGAGCTCTTCTGAAATGGGAAGTACCTCACAAATCATTTCACGTCCTTGATACCCTGTACCAGAACATTCCCTACACCCTTTTCCCTCTTTAAAGGTTGGATGATCAGGAATAAGATGCTTATACTCTTCTAATACGTTAGCTGGTAGTTGTACATCTTCTTTACAATGTACACAGATTTTACGTACAAGACGTTGAGCCTGAATGGCAACAACAGCACCAGAGATAAGGTAGGGCTCAATTCCCATATCAGACATACGAGGTATAGCACTAATAGCATCATTAGTATGAAGTGTTGAGATAACCAAGTGACCTGTAAGGGCTGCTTTAATAGCAATCTCTAAGGTTTCATGGTCACGAATTTCACCAATCATAATCTTGTCTGGATCCTGACGTAAAATTGAGCGAAGGGCATCGGCAAAAGTCAGTCCTACTTTAGGATTAACTTGTACCTGTTGAATAAGATTCATTCTATACTCAACCGGATCTTCAACAGTAATTACTTTCTCAGTCACACTTCGTAACTCATTTAGTGCTCCATAAAGTGTTGTGGTCTTTCCTGAACCTGTAGGCCCCGTAACTAGGATAACACCGTAAGGTGTCTTGAGTGCATTATGAAGTTTTTTATAACTTACAGAATCCATACCCGCTTCTTCTAGCTTGACAAGGGCCTTCTCTTTATCAAGTACACGCATAACAATGGACTCACCATATAATATTGGCAGGGTTGAGATACGAAAATCATACTCTCTGCTTCCTACATGAGCCGAAAAACGACCATCTTGAGGTTTTCGCTTTTCTGCGATATCAAGGTTAGCAAGAAGTTTAAGACGAGAGGCCATTGGTGGATAGATGTCTTTATCAAAGATAAAGATTTCGGTTAATGCACCATCAATTCGTCCACGTACAACACAGTTCTTTTCAGTAGGCTCGATGTGAATATCAGATGAACGAGAATTAATAGTTGATTTTAAAACAACATCAATAAGTTGTAAAATAGAAGAAGCTTCTTGTTGCTCTTCTGCACTTCCAATAGAGTTGAGCTCTTGACGAATACTAGCAACCAGCTCTTTAACACTATCTTTAATCTCCATCTTAAGTAAATAAGCTTCAATCTGTTTACTGGTTGCAACAGCAATGGTAATTGGTTTACGTGGATAGATACGTTGCAGAGTCTCTTGTGCATTTACATCTAGGGGGTCTGAGAAAACAACAGTGATGTTAAGATCTGTTTGTGAGATTGGAATGGCCATGGCCCGTTTAAGTTGAGCAAATGGCGCTCTTTCAGCTAGTCGGTAATCTAAATCTACTGAATCCAGATCAATATAAGGATAGTTCATCACTTCTGCAAGGTGTTTGAGGGTTTCTGCTTCAGACATAAAGGTATATTGTTTAATAATACCCAATTCATAACGACCTAAACGAATCTGTTCCACTATAAAACGTTTAACAAAGTTAGCAGACACTGCACCTACACGGGTTAAGGTCTCAAGTAAATCATCAACCTTCACTCCGCGCGATGTCAGTCTTTCAACTTGTTGCGTGGTAATATGATTTTTATCTAAAAGGTCTTGTGTTATTCGGTCCAAGTGCGTCTCTCCTACCAATATAGATGCCTATGTGTCATTATTGTATCATAATATTCTTCTATAACCATGGTTTTGTTTTGATTACTATTCTTGATGTAAAGCTTATAAGAGATCTTATCATTGTTTGGGTCAACAAAAGTATAATGGCTTCGTTTACGTTGGTAATCAACCTTAGAATAGAGTTCATATACTGTAGAGAGTACATGGTCTGTTTTAGGTAATGAGAGTTCAGTCAACTTATAATTATCAACTAAAGCATGCAAAAGAAGCTTTTTCTGCATTAAAATAACAGAAAAATAGGCAGCATTACTACGTGCTTCTTCTGATTTCTTTAAGATTGAAATGGGAATGGCTAGTCTGTCAATTTGATCTGCCTTCAAACATGAGAAGGCATATAAAGAGACAAATTCCTCATCTTTTCTATATTTTTGAAAAACTTTTAAACCCTCTTTGCAAGCTGCCTCATACTGCTTGTCTTGATATTTATGATACAAAGAGGTTTTAATATCAGCATTTGAAAACGATATTAAAAATAAAAATATTAAAATAATTTTCATCTAAAACTCCCTGATTCAATCTTTCTTAATAAAATTTCAGCCTGTGAGGATTTGTTTGATTTAAGATAAGATTTAAGCGTTAGCATTGCTAGCTCATGTTGTCCTAGTTTTACAAGTGATTTAGAAAATATAATCCAACTCTCATCGATATCTTTATTAATCTCATTGGTAATAAGAGCATAATTATAGGACTTTTGATACTTTCCAAGCTCATAATAACGCTTAGCGATAAAAAGACTTAAGGCGGGGTTCTTGTTTTTCTTAAAACGGCGAATAACATCTTTAAGGTCTGTTTCATTTTTCTTTGTACTGATAATGAGAGAACCTTTTTGCTTAACAGGCTCTTTAACTACTTGTGTTTGCGTATCTTGTGTAGCTTCAATTTGCCCATCATTATTGCTGTTTAGAGGATTGTCATCTTCAAGAGTTTGCTCATAATTATCCTCAAGATAAGGGTTTAAACCATCTTCGATGTTATTCATAAACTGCAAAGAAGGCTTTAGTACCAAGGTGTTCTCTTGCTGAGTCTGAACTTTTTGTGTGTTTTGGGGAACTTCTATCTTAGTATCTGTTGTAACTTTGGTGACATTTTTTTCTGGTTTTACAGTTGCTTGAGCAACAACAACATTTTTTTCAACTACAGAAGGTTGTTCTGTATGAGAAGTATATGTTGTAATAAAAGTTATGATACCCACAAGGCCGATGATAGAGAATGTAAAAAGTGGTAAATAACGCTTTATTTTATATTTTAGCCAGCGTCGTTCTAAGTCATGTACATTAAGCATTAATAAACCCTGTTCGTATAGCAGCCATTTCAATGATTTTAGTAGAGATATTACTGTAGTTTATCTTAGTGGGCTGGTTTTCTTCATACCAATCATAAAGTGAAAAAAGTGAATCAAGAAGTTTGTTTGTATCTCTATAATTACCAGAAGTAATCTTATGGATGCGTTTAACATTCTTGTTATCAAACATATTTGCAACATCAAAACAGTTGTTTTTCATCAGTTTCTTTTGAATATAAATTTTCAATTCAGCAGCAGACGCATTATGTAATTCTAAACTTTCCCAAATACGTGTTTGAAAGTGCTCTTTAGCAATGATATCTTCCTTGTCTGTTTTATGAAGGGTGATAACAAACTTAATCTTTCTAGCATCAGAGATAAGACGAATTTTTTCCATTAAAGAGCTTGAATAGAGTTGCGCTTCATCTAAAAGTACAAGAGGGGTTGACTCAAATTCATAATGCTCAGACAGCTCATTAAATTGGGTGAAGTTTAACTCATCAAAAGGACGCACACCATAAATATCACGCGCTAATGACTTAAGAAATTCAGTCTCATCGACTAAAGGGGTATGATACATCACAACTTTTTGTTTATCTTTTAAATCTTCATACAGTTTATTAAGCATCATACTCTTACCTGTACCAGGCTTACCGTAGAGTAAAATCATTTTAAGGGGTTTTTTTACGGAGTCTTTTAGGGATTGATAGAGTGTTGAGACACGATCGAGTTGAACATACTCTTTCGCATCCACGACATCGAGGAAGACCTCTTTTGAACTAAGGTAAAAACTACTTTTCATTTACTCTGTTTCGAATTCTAAATCATCTTGTGCTTGATCTGCACCTTCTGGTGTTGCTTGTGCATCTCGTTCTTTTTGTTCTGCTTCAAGTTCTGCATTTTTAGCATCTAATTCTGCAAGTTCATCTTGGCTTTCAGAACGAATAAAAGCTTGTGATTCAAGCTGATCTTCATTTAGACCTGAGTATCCTAAATCACTCAAAGAAACCGTCTGTTTTCCATCTTTAATGATATGTGGCTCAATTACAATGACAAGTTCTTCAATACTATTGACCTTCTCTTCATATTTAAATAACCAACCAAGAATAGGAATGTCCCCTAAAAGAGGAACCTTGTTCTCATTAATACTATCTTTAGATTGAATAAGACCACCTAAGATAACACGTTCTCCATCTTGTACACTTACAACAGCAGAGAGTTGACGACGATTTAAATCAGGCGGTACGGCTCTAGTTGAACCATCTTCACTTGGTTGAATCGCGTTAATTGTTTCACTAAGTGATGGATTTACCTTTAAGGTAATACGACCATTATCATCAATCTCAGGAGTGATGTCAAGTAAGATACCAGCAAACACTGATTGTACTAGATTATTTTGAAGTGTATTTGCTACACCTCCACCCGAACCTTGCTGGTTTTGTGTTTGTTGGATAGTATAAAAGAATTCAGAACCAACACTTATGAGTGCTGGTTGATTGTTCAAGGTCATTATCTTAGGGTTTGATATCGCTTTTACATTCCCTTGTGTTTTTAGAAATTTAACTACCTCATTAATTGTTCCTTCAGCCGTAGCAGTAACAATATGTGCGCCAAAGGCATCACCCGGCCCTGCAATGGCTGTAATGGTTGATGGTGCTTCAAATTCACCACCTGCGCCTCTGAAGTTTTTCCAGTCAGCACTTAACGAAAAGTTTTGTAGAGCATATAGCTGAGACCAGTCCACACCAGTTTCATGTTTGTTATTAAGTTGTACACCTAAGAGTTTAACATCAATTAAAACTTGGGCCTTTGCCTTTCTTTGAAGTTCTGTGAGGTACTCTTCTAAGCGTTTAATTTGACGCGGAGTTGCTGAAACGGTAACCAGTCCAGCTGTTTTATTAATAATAGGAGCATCTGCACTGTAGTCATCTTCAGGACGGTTAAGAATAGATTGAAATTCAAGATCTAGATCAGCCCAAAAAGAGACTTCATCAATGGTTTCAATGGAGATTCCACTTTCAGAGTCATTCCCTGAACCTGAAGATTGTCCTCCAGCTTGAGCACCACCAGTGGCACCACCAGTACTACCACCTGAAGTTCCAAGTTGGCCCGATTGAGACTGTGGAGATGTACTACTTAGTGTTACACCTGTTGTACCTGTACTTTTACGTGTTGTGATGATGTAATCGATATCAAAAGTCTTGGTAACAAGGTAAGAGATATGCAAGATATTGTTTTCTAACTTGTAAAAGAGGTTGTTCTCTTTTAAAACAAGATCAAGTACTTCATCAACAGTAAGGTTTTTTAGGTTGGTTTTATTTAACTCTTTACCTAATAGTTTCTCAGCTTCAGGATCTGTTACAATAACAGTAAATGAACACTCATCACTTAATTGGTCAACAAATTCACCAACTTGCGTACCCTTAATGGATGAGATTGTAAATAGCTGATAAGTACAATCAGCATGAGCAAAGGATGTTAGTAAGGTTGCAGCAACTGCACTACTTAGTAAGGTTTTCTTTAGTGGTTGTAGTATATGTTTCATTTTTTTCCCTATTTTGTTGAGATATTAATATTGTCACTTTTTTTGGCAATAAAAAGCTTGATTTTTTTGTTCTTTCTCTCTAGAACAACATGATTACTCTGGATCTGTGCTAACTTATACCCTCGAAAAGAGTCATTCTCTTTAAGCCATTTTCCATTGATCAAGGCTGAAGAGTTTAAGACAATCTGCAAGGTAAGAGGTTCTTTACTCATATCTTTTCTTAAAGGAACCAATGATCTTTTGTCTGAAGTCGTTTTAGCAACAGTAGTCTTGGCTTTTTTCGTTCCTTCACCCTCTTTTGGTTTCGGTCGTACTATTATGAACGGGCTTTTAAGTGTGGCCAGTGCAGCATTGCTTAAGCCATGTCTTTTTGGTTTTATCTCTTCAATTTTTTGATCAACCCAACTTGTGTTGCTACTTGTTGTGATTAAACTTGTTGTTGACGTACTGATTGTTTTTCCATTCACTGTGGTTGAGCTAAAAGATGATGAGCTTGTGTGTACGGTTGCTGGAACTTCTTTTTTAGGCTCTTCGCTACTAGCATTGATAGCTGTAAGCATCAAAGTGATGATTAATAGTTTTGTTTTCATTAGTATGTGATCCCCCAAACAGAGATTTGTAAGGTACTGTCTACCTTTGTACTAGCAGTTAGGTTTGCATCATGAATATCAACTACTAAAAAGCTTTGTTCAAGTGAATTGATAAACTTCATCGTTTTATGATAACTACCTTTTACCTTAACTTCTATATCTAAGACATGCCCAAATGTATTTTTATCGCTTGAGAATTCATTGGATAAGTAATTGAGTTTCAAGCCATACTTCTTAGCATTTTCTGAAATTGAATCAATAAATTCACCCCAAGCTTGTTCATCATAATATAAGCTTGAGATTTGTTCAATCTTATATTTAATGTATTCAGCTTGATCTTTTACGGTGATAAAGTCTTTTTTATACTGAACGGTATCAGCCTTAAGTTGATAAATCTTATTTTCAGGATTAAAACGCATGAAATTTTCATCTGTTTTAATCTTTTTTTCAACGGCTTGTGTTGCTGCTAAGGTTCGATTGAACCCTTGTTCAGCTGAATCCCATAATAGAAGGTAAGAAGCAGCTATTAAAAGTGCTGCTACCATAATGTAAACAGCATATACTTCTTGCTGCGTTTTTTCAGCAAATGACTTATCTAAGTCGCCTAAAAAGTCTTCTATATTCATTTTAGTACCACCTTTAAATCACTTGTATATAGTTTTTTATCAGTATCAAATTCAATTTTTTCAATTGAAAATCTGTATTGAGAAGATTTAGTTTTAGTATACCACTCAATAAGATTGGTAATTGGCTTGTCTTTTTTAGAAATCAATCTAAGCTGAAATCTTTTTTCATTAGTTTTTTTATCTTCTATATATGCGATAGCACTAAGTTTAACCTTATACTTATTAAGGTCCTTAGTGAGACTACTTATGCGCTTAGCTTTCATTGGGTAATTTACTTTAACATCATGAATCTGATTTAGCACAGCTTTTTTATCATCTAAGGCTTTGATTTCATTTAGAACAAGGGTCTTGATTTTTTCCATCTCAGCGGTATGATGTTTAATCTGATTTTCTCTATCTGTTTTCTTTAGATGTAACTCTTGATATTGTGAATCAAGTACAGATTTTTTAACCCCTTGTATTGCATCAAGTGTCCAATAGGTACCAGGGTATAACATGGCAACAACAATAGAAGCCGCAACTGTCATGATGAGTTGTCCACTTGCTCTTTTTGCAAATGGAGGCGGTCTATGAAATCTAGTGAAGTTACAATCATACTTATCTTCAGCGTCAAGTTGGGTAGTAAGATGCATAAGAAGATGAATTTGGTCAATATACCACTCTTCTGTTTCAAAACCATAGTTAAAGTCAAAGTCACTTGAATCAAGTCCTAAGTAGGTTTGAGAATACTCATCCATTCCTACAATAGCACCCACTTCTGAACCAATATAAACCTTATCTATACGATCAAGTTCAAAGGCACGTTTTGAATAGGTCATTACATCATTGATATGTAGAAATACTTCTCCAAAAAGTTTAATGAGGTATTGTTGGTTATCGCTTTCGCCACTTCTTAAACCCTCTTCAGAAAGTAGTTTAGTGAATTCACTGAGCTCAACCTGCTCTCCAAGTAGTTCACAATATCTGTCATGCATTTGTGAAAATGAGTATTTTAAAGACTTGGTATATAAAAACTCTCTATCATCATAAAGCGTTAAAAATGCATCATCATTTTGAAAGTAGATAAAACAGTGGGTGCCACTGTCCTCAATAATCTCTTTTTTATAAAGACTTCTTATAAGAAGGGGGACAGGTGTAATTTGATCAATATATTTAATCTCATCAATACTGCCGGCAAATGCTTCATCAATGCTAAGTGGATCAACAACAAAAACATGATAGTTCTTGTTTCCATCTTCACCTACATCATCATTGGCCTCAACATAAGAGATTTGGTATTCAATAGCCATATCCAAACCAAGTTCTTCATAAACCTTGTTTTCAATAGCATCAATAATATCTTCATCTGGGATACTTTGACTTATGCCAACTTGTGTTGTAATAAAGTCTTGTGTTTTCAGATAAGAGACAGAATATTGATCTTTAAGGTATTGTGGCTTGTCAGCTACCTTTATTTGAGTGGTTGTTCCCGTATAAAAAGTATTATTATACGGGTTCGTTGATATCGTGCTGGAGAAGGCTTGCTTCTGTTTCATTCGTTGTTCCTAGCTACATAATTTAAAACTACCATTCCACAAAAGTTCTTACCCTTGTAGAATTCTGCTCTGAATTTAGTTTTATCACGATCAAGTGAAAAACGTTTTATCAAAGAGGACTTAGCAATTTTTATTCCCAGTTCATTTTTGTACCGCACATCTGTAAAACCAATAACGTTTAAACGATGCCCCTGCGGTGCATTAAAGACTATATCGGACATAATTTTAACTTCTGAAGGTAAATGAATGGATTTCTTTTCTCCATCCACAATCACTTCAAAAGGACCTTCACATTTCGAAAGTGGAAAAACTGCCTTTTTCAAATGAGAAATTTTTTTATGCCCAATGTATAAATCAATAAACCCATCACCCTCAATAGCACCGCCTAAGGGGTGTGTGAAGTATAACTGGTTCTTATTCGATTGTAGCGGAATATAACTTAAATTTTTTCTTAAATTGCCTAAATTTAGGGAGATATTGTCGTTAATAACGATTTTTCCACTATTTTTTGTGATATTTTGGACATCTTGGGTGTCTAATTCGAAGTCTCTTTGGTACTCAATCCCCATGATTTGCATAAATGCTTCGATTGCACGGAGTTGATAATAGACCTTTAAAGCAGTCGTTTTGAGCTCCTTACTTGTCTCAATTGCAAAGGAAGGTTTGTTGTTGTTAATGGAAAAATAGGTCAGAGAATGTTGCATCTCATTTTTCTTTTTTTTCGTATTGGTATTTCTAACATTAAAGCCATGATGTTTTTGTAAAAGGTGTTGATTGAGTTTGTCGCTCACCTTTTGTGCGATACAGGCTAAGTCACTATAGCTGTTATTCCCATCAAGTTTGATTTGGTCAATCACACAGGTCTGTCCCCAAGCTCTCGGATTAAAGATAGTATTTTGATACTTTTGTCTAAAAAAACCATGTCCATCATGAAGATTCAGTACAAGATCAACATCGGTTTGTGTAATAAGTGATTTTATCTCTGTGACAGTTTTTCTATCTTTATCGTTATTCGAAATAGAAGAAAACTTTCGATTCATATCGCCATGCAAACTTCGTTTATAATGTAAGATACTTTCTTTGTTAGTATTAGGAACAATCCAGAGATTACCCCGTGTGATGGTATAGTGTTGGGCCAAAATAGAAGCAGCAAAATACCCACCGGGTTCATTTCCATGTATCCCGCCAAAGATTAAAAGGGTGGGCCCTTTACTTTCACCTTCTATCTTGTATAAGTCAAAATTATCATAAGCCCAAGTAGAGGCGAGTGTCAGAAGTAGATAAAAGAGAAATCTCATCTATTTCTCTGCAAGGATACGAAAATTATCATCTTCTAGATGGACATAGATCTCTTTTTCACCACTAAATTGATAACTCATTGAGCGGTAATTTTCTTTAAAGCTAATTAAGTACACATCTTTTTGCTCAAGCATAGGGTAGGCAATGATATTAATATCACTAAAAAGAATCTGTTTATATTCTTGTTTTGCAAAGATGCGTTTTTTATAGGGTTTAAATCGCTTGAAAGTAAGGCCATCTAAACGTTTGAAATCATGATGATAGTAGGATAAATATCCTTCAATATCATTTTCTTTCCACGCTTTTCGCCACTGATATAGATGTGAGAGAAGGGTAGTAAGAATCTCTTTAGAGACAGGGCTAAGCTGTTTTTTATCAATATAGACAAGTGCCTTATGAAAATTAATTTGCTTTTCAATGTCAGTTAGGTTGGTATTATTGATGGCAATGCAGCCTTTGGTAAAATCGTCTCTTTGTTGATGTAGGGGAAGACCATGCACCCAAATACCTGAGCCATTTTTACCACGGATTTTATCATAGGCATTGGGGTAAGAAGTGACAAAGGCGAGAGGACCATAAAAAGGGTCTACCTTATCGAGCTTTTGTAAAAGTTTATACACACCAATAGGTGTTTTTAGATCACCTTCTCTCTGTTTATCTCCCTTTTTTTTCCCAACAAAGGCTGAAAAATCTTTTTGAAGTGAAAAACTGTTGTTGCTGTCTTTGCTGTAAAGTTTTAGGCTCTGTTTACTTTTATCACAAGCCAAGAGATAATCAATGCTTTCAAAATACCCAAAACTGGTATTGATATCTTTTAATCTTGTTTTCCAATACGCCTTAGTGGCTAAGATTTGATCGAATTTTTTCTCTATACTAGCAACACCTTGTTTTTGATAAAGGTCAATGAGGTTTTCATTGGCATAAAGTCCTAGTGCAAAAAAGAGAAAAAGAAAGGGTTTCATTAAAATTTATAGCCTATGTCTTCAAGTGATTTTTTATCATTAGTCCACCCTTTTTTAACTGAGACAAAAAGGTCTAAAAAGACTTTCTTCCCAATAAGGTTTTCTATCTGGATACGTGCATCTCTACCAATTCGTTTAATAGCCGCACCCCCTTTACCAATAATAATACCCTTTTGGGTCTGTTTTTCAACAATAATAGTCGCACGAATTTTCTCTAGGGTTTTTCCCTCTTCAACCTTGTCAATTAAGACATCCGTCTCATAAGGGATCTCATCAGAGATATTATCAAAGATAGCCTCACGAATAAACTCTTTATAGATGTCACGTAAAAGTTCTGTAGTAAGATCTTCAGGATCATACAGATAAGGTGAAAGTGGGAGGTGTTTAACACTCTCATCAAGCAGTGATTCAAATCCAATACCACCTTTGGAAACAGAAACAGGAATAATGGCTAAAAACTTATCTTGAAAGTCTTGATACTCTTGGATCTTTTGCAGAATCTCTTCATTACTGACATGATCAATCTTACTAAGTAGTACAATATGAGGTTTAGAGGTAAGTTGTAAAAACTTTTCATACTCTTGCGTTGAGTCAGTAACAGGTGCCATAAATAAGATAAGATCACAGTCACCAATGGCCTTAATCGCTTCTTTCATCATAAACTGATTGAGCATCTTCTCTTTTTCATGTAGACCTGGAGTATCAACGAAGATGATTTGGTTGTTTTTATGCATCACAATAGCTTTAATGCGTTTACGTGTAGCATTGGCTTTTTGTGAAACCATAGAGATCTTTTCACCTAAAAGGGCATTCATCAAGGTACTTTTACCTGCATTCGGTCGACCTACAACTGCTACAAAACCTGCTCGTGTTTCTTTAATTTCGCTCATATCTTCTTCTTTTTATAAAATATATCGTGCGATATCTTCATCTTCAATCAACATATCGAGTTTTTCATGCACTAAGTCTTTTGTAATGACAATTTTTTGACCTTTTCTCTCATCGGCTTCAAAACTGATATCCTCAATGACCTTTTCAATAACGGTATGAAGACGACGTGCCCCTATATCTTCGGTCTTTTCATTCGCACTATGAGAGAGTTTAGCTAGGGCTTTAATCGCCTCATCATCAAAGACTAAGTCTATCTCTTCAACCTTAAGAAGGGCCTCATACTGACGCAATAAAGAGCTTTTTGTTTGTGTTAAAATTTGATAAAGTGCTTCTTCTGTCATAGGGTTGAGCTCAACACGCAAAGGAAAACGCCCTTGAAGTTCAGGAATAAGATCTGAAGGCTTGCTCACATGAAAGGCACCTGCAGCGATAAACAAGATATGGTCTGTTTTAATCTGACCAAATTTTGTACTCACATTTGAGCCTTCTACGATAGGAAGTAAATCTCTTTGCACTCCCTCTTTACTTGGATCACTTCGTCCATCATTTTTAGCACCAACCGCAATCTTATCAATCTCGTCTAAGAAGATGATTCCCCCTTCTTCAGCACGTTTAAGGGCTTGGGTATGTACAGCGTTCATATCTAAAAGTTTTTCACTTGCTTCTGTCTTTAAGATATGTTTGGCATCAAAAACAGTGACCTCTTTTTTGAGGTCTTCTTTGTTAAGACCTGAGAACATTTGAGAAAAGGACTCTTGCACCTTTGCCATCTCAGGGGGCATATTAGTATCATTAAAGTCTATGCTTGCCTTAGGCATCTCAATTTCAATAACCTTATCATCCATATCCCCTTCTAAGACTCTCTCTTTCATGCGTTCGCGTGAAGCCTTATACTCCTCTTTTTTCTCAGCACTAGCCATGAGCGGAAGAGGCGGAAGTAGCTTATCTACAATCTTGTCTAAAACATAATTTCCAATCTGTTCTATATTACTGTCTTGGTGCTCTTTTTTGACGATATCTATGGAAGTCATAACAAGGTCTCTGACCATTGACTCGACATCTCTACCCACAAAACCAACTTCAGTATATTTAGAAGCCTCTACCTTAATAAAAGGAAGGCTCATAAGCTTGGCTAAACGACGTGCAATTTCTGTTTTACCCACACCCGTTGAACCGATCATTAAGATGTTTTTTGGCATGACTTCATCTTGTAAAGATTCGTCAAGTTGCATACGTCTGTAACGGGTTCTTAAAGCAATTGCAATGGTTTTTTTAGCATTGTCTTGACCAATAACATACTCATCTAAGTAGGCTACGGTCTGTTTAGGTGTCATATTCATTCATTATCCAAAGAGAGAAGTTTGATATTGTTGTTAGTATAGATACACAGTTCAGATGCAATCTGTAAAGACTCTTTAACAAGGGCCTCTTCATCCATATCAGCATGGCGTTTTAAAGCGCGCGCAGCTGAAATAGCATAATTACCACCAGAACCGATAGAAGCGATCTCACCATCTTCAGGCTCAACCACATCCCCATTTCCCGTAAGAATATAGATATGTTCTTTGTTGAGTACAATCATCATCGCTTCAAGACGGCGAAGTACCTTATCTTTTCTCCAGGCTTTTGAAAAATCAATCACCGCTTTGATAAGGTCACCCTTACGGTTAGCTAGAAACTCTTCAAACATATCAAAAAGATTAAAGGCATCGGCAGTCGATCCTGCAAAACCAGCAAGAATTTGACCCTTATAAAGGGTACGAATTTTAGTAGCATTGTTTTTTAAAACAGTATCACCAAAGCTCACCTGTCCATCACCACCAATGACTGCCTTGTTTTTACTCTTGTAAGCAAGTATGGTTGTTGCATCAAACATAAGGCTCCTTATTGTGCTACGATATTAATCTTCATCATTGCATGCAGTCCATGACCAAGCTTAAGGTCAATCTCATACTCACCAAGTTCTTTCATTGAGAGTTTATGCACGATATGTTTTTTATCAATACTGATATTATGTTGCTCTTGAACAGCATGGGCAATCTCATCTTTAGTGACCGAGCCAAAAAGATGCCCATTTTCACCCACTTTTTTGGAAATAGTTGTTGTGAGTGTAGTTAGTTGTTCTTTAACATTTTTTAGATGCTCGAGTTCAGCGGCATCATCAGCTGCCTTTTTCTTCTCTTGGGCATTGTGCTGGTTGATAACAGCATTTGTTGCTGCCTTAGCAAAGCCTTTTCCGATTAAAAAGTTTTGACCATACCCATCTTTAACTTCTTTGATTTCACCTGTTTTACCAAGACCTTTTACATCTTTGATTAATAATACTTTCATTGTTGCTCTTTATTGTTTAATTATATTATATTAGCAGAATTGCACTTAGAGGAAAATTGCACGCTAGCGTACAACTTCACCTCTGTATCCTGAAATTCCATGGGCAAGGTTTACCACTGATTTAAATTCCATGTTCTCATCTAAGATGCGTTGACAATGGGCACTTCGACTACCAACATGACAATAAACAATTAAACTTTTGTTCATATCAAGTTCGGCTTTTTGTAAAGACTCATAAAAACTGGTTGTTGGAACTAAGGCATCTGTACCCTTAATGTGACCACTTTGGTGCTCCATCCACTCTCTAACATCCACAAGGTTAAAATCAACCATACCAAGCTCACGCGCTTCAAGCAGTGAAGTCAGCTCATCTGTATCAATATTTGATTTTGCTAATAAACTTTCGCACTCTGCTGCACTTAGTCCACGAGAGTGCTCATGCGTAACTGCTTCAAGTTCATCTTGACTTTTTTTATTAGCAGCATACTCTGGGGTACAAAAGATTTGACAGTGACAAACACCATCATTAGGAATCTCATGTTCAATTGCAGGTTTACAAGGACAGATTCTATCCTCTTCTTTATCCCCTGTTACAAAGAAACATGGACAGTAACGTTTATCATAAATGAGTTTATTGCGGGTTAAACCCATCTGTATTCCCTCATTAATCAGAGGGTCTGGATTATAAGCATATCCAAATTGCTCAACCACCTTATCGGTAAATTTTACGGTTTTAGCAAGTTCAGTTTTGAACTCTTGTGACTCAGGATCGACTTTTTTCATTTCTGTGCTCATAGGGTTTGACCTTTATTTGGATATTAATTAGTAGTAAAATACTACTTGGAATTTCTTGAAAGAAGGGGTAGGGAAAGAACAAAGACACCGATGTTTAGGTGCCTTTAAGTTAGAACTACGTGTTCAAGAAGTTTATCAAGTAAAACTTACTAGGTTTTTTGTTAACTTGCTTTAGAAAGGTTATTAGGCTTTATTTCTAGCCTTACCTGCAATGATAAAGCGAAGGGCATTTAGTTTAATAAAACCTTCTGCATCTTTTTGATTATATACTTCATCTTCTTCAAAGGTAGAATACTCTTCATTAAAGAGTGAATCAGCTGACTGACGTCCAACGACAATTACATTTCCTTTGTAAAGTTTCAAGCGAACAAGACCATTAACAAAGGTTTGTGTCTTATCAATTGCTGCTTGCATCATCTCACGTTCAGGAGCAAACCAAAATCCATTATAGATCAGTTTCGCATAACGTGGCATCATCTCATCTTTAAGGTGAGCGGCTTCTCTGTCAAGAGTGATTGATTCAATGGCGCGGTGTGCCTTAAGCATGATTGTCCCACCTGGAGTCTCATAACACCCACGTGCTTTCATTCCGACAAAACGGTTTTCTACGATATCAATACGCCCAATACCGTGTTTGTTTCCAAGTTCATTAAGTGTTTTTAGCATCGTTGCTGGACTTAAGGCATCTCCATTTAAGGTAACAGGGTCACCATGGGCATATCCGATCTCAATATATTCTGCCTCATCTGGTGCTTCTTCAGGTGAATTAGTCCATAGCCACATCGCATCCTCAGGTTCAGCATAAGGGTCTTCTAGGTGAAGCCCTTCATACGAGATATGTAGTAGGTTCGCATCCATAGAATAAGGGCTTGCTTTTGGATTTCCATTTTCATCTAAGTGCTTTTTATCAATAGAAATACCATGGTCTTTAGCATAAGCAAGAAGTTTTTCTCTAGAGTTTAAGTCCCACTCTCTCCACGGTGCAATGATAGTAAGTGTAGAATCTTGGCCTAAATAACCCATCTCAAAACGTACTTGATCATTTCCTTTACCCGTAGCCCCATGAGAAACACCATCTGCGCCAGTAATTTTTGCAATTTCAGCTTGACGTTTAGCAATGAGTGGTCTTGCGATAGAGGTTCCTAAAAGGTACTCTCCCTCATAAATTGCATTGGCTCTAAACATTGGAAATACGAAGTCTTTAACAAACTCCTCTCTGAGATCATCAATAAAAATATTTTCAGGTTTAATCCCAAGCTCTAAGGCTTTAATACGTGCAGGCTCAAGTTCTTCACCTTGTCCTAAATCAGCCGTAAAAGTCACGACCTCACATTGATATTCATCTTGTAACCATTTTAAGATAACACTTGTATCCAGACCGCCAGAGTAGGCAAGTACAACTTTTTTAACTTCTTTTTTCATCAAAAGTCCTTCTTTAAGGAAATAAATTACGCGATTTTAGCAAAAGGAAGATGATAAAGAGTTGAAAATTTATTAAAGTAATTAAAGAAATGCAATGCTTTATTTAGAAGTGATTAATGACTCTGATCGAATGATGAGGACTGAACAGCATTTGCATTTAAAAATGCCTTCTGTTTTTTTATTTTGATGAGCTTAGAAGCGTAATCTTCTTTTTTAGCACTGAGGTAATTATGAACCTCTTGCATCATAAAAGCTGCTTCGTTCATCTGCTCTAGCGAGTCAAGCTGTGGAAGCTCTTCAATTAAAGCCTCTAGCCTTTCGTCATTCTCTTCTAAAAGGGCAAGTTTAAGTGCCTTAGTCCACTGCAACTTGAGTACTCTCTCTCCAAGCTTCTAAAAGCCCTTTAATCACCTTATTGACAGCATCGATTTTTTCTATACTGTTTTCGCCATTAGCTTGTGCAAGGGTTTGAAGTTGGTGGGTGTAAAGCCCCTGAAGGTATAAGCTAAGTTCGCCGCCCGCATCCATATCTAAGGTGTTTAAGAGTTCGGTGATAATCGCAGCAGATCTATTTATCCAGTACGTGCGTTTCTCAATATCATCACTATTGATAGCGCGCTTTGCTTGCATATTAAAACGTAAGATACCTTCATAAAGCATCTCGACTAGTTTTTGTGGAGATTCAATACCAATGTCATTTTGTGCATAAGTATTATACGCTAGTGAGTTGTTCATTGAGTATCCTTTAATTCTTCGCGTTAATCGCGGCTTCAATCTGTAGATTTAAAGCAGAAAATTGTCGCTCTAAACCACCAATGATTCTATCATAAGCAGCAAAGCGTGCAAACATTGTCTCGTATCGTGCATCGATAAGTTCTTGGGCTCTTAACCCTTCTTCTTCTAAGGCAGTGATTTTGCTGTTTAAGCTATCACCAAAGGCAGTAAAGGTTCCATCAAAGCCAACCTTATTTTCAATAAAACTGTCCAGTTTTAAAAAGAGTCCATCTTCCTGTTCTCCATCACTGTCAGTTGAGTACTTTAAGAAGGCTTCAGCTGCACTTGGATCTGCATCAAACTTTTCTTTAAAGACAGATTCATTAAAGCTTAAGGTACCACTTTCGTTAAGCTCAAAGGCAGAGCTACTAATACCAGCGGCATTGGTAGTGGAGAAAAAACCAGCAAGAGAGTCATTATTAGCATCAGAGGAGAAAAGGATATTTTTAATTTCTCTAGAGAGACTTTTAAAGGTATTATCACCATTAAAGACACCAATAGTACCTTTTTCAACATCTGAGGTTAGCACATTGTCAAGTTCAGTAAAAAGTGTATTGTAGGCTTCAACAAAGCTTTTCATCTCATCTGCAATTTTTTGACTATCTTGCGTAATGCTAATGTTGCTAACACCTACATCGTTAAGTGTGATTTCAACACCTGTGATAATATCATCAAAGGTGTTCGTGGAACGTATAAAGTCAATGCCATTAAATTTAAAGTTTGCATCTGCTCCCGCTTGAATAGGTGTGGCTTGGGTGAGGTTAGTAGAAAGTATCCCACCTGCATCCGTGATACTAATGCTCTGATCAGCCCCAGTTTCTTGAGAGGTAAGTACGAGTCTGTAGTCATTATTAGCGACATTGAGCACTTGCGCTTTAACAGATGTCCCTGCAGCATCATTAATTAATTGAGAGAGCTCTTCAAGGGTAGTACTTGCCGTGATATCTATATCATAACTTGAACTACCTACACCAACGGTAATAGTACCTGCTGTACTTGCGACAGTTGAAGTGGATGTCACAAATAGGTCAGACTCTTGAATCTCTTTAGTGGCAGTGTTGGTGACATCAAGAGAAAAATTCTGAGGTGATACACCTGAAGAGACAGAAACACTAGCCGCATCACCGCTTACAGAGGTGGCTCTATCTAAATACAGTAAATCTGAACCTAAGCTTCCTGTACTTGCCCCTAAAGAAGTGATTAAAGAGTTGATTAAATCATAAGCTTGGTTCTGTTGAGATACAAATTCAATCTTGTTTTTAATGGGATCAATCTGAAGTTTTTCATCATTTGATTTTAACTTTTCAATGGTTTCGGCATTAAGGGCTCCACTTGAGCCTATACCAAGAGAACTAAGTGTTCCTGCCATAATTTATCCTTTTTCGTCAAATATTATACCGACAATTTCGTGCATTTTTCCGACTAGACTTTCTGCTTTTTCAGCAGGAAAACGACGGATGGTGTCATTAGTTTGCGAATCAATAACGGAAACAAAAAACACCTCATTACTATTGTCAAAACCAAAGCGGATAGAGGTATTAAAAGGGTCAAGGGCTCTGTTTAAAGAGTCAATTAAGTCTCTTAACTCCACTTCGTTCTTTTGTACAGGCGCTTCATTAATCTTTTCAGCCTGTGTTTTAACTTCCGCCTTAGGTGTCTGTCTTGTTTGAGAAATACTTTGGTCTGTTTTAGGGACTTGTGTACTTTGTTGTTTGTTGATTGTATTAAACATTTCCATTATGCAAGCCTTTCTTAGGGTTTATACCACTAATATCGGCAAATATAAAAATATATTAACAATACATTATTCTTAAATATACTAGTGTATTTCTTAAGCATGAAATGTTCCATTGAAAACAAAGCACTAAGTATTTTCTAGATACAATGTCTTAAAAAAAGAAATAATATGTTTGAGTATATAAAGCTCTTAAAGAAAGAGGCTGTTTTACGACGTCTGAGCTTAATTCAGCTAATCTCTTATTTTGGTGCTTGGTTTTCAAATGTGGCGATTTATACCCTTTTGGTTCAACTAGAAGTATCGGCTTTTGTGATTGCTATGGTGGCCTCTTTTCACTTTCTTCCTGGAGTGCTACAAGCGCCTATATCGGGTGTGCTAATTGATAAAATATCTGCAAAAAAATTGATGTTATCTCTTCTTAGTATCGAAATTATTGCGAGTTTCTCACTGCTTTTAATTACATCCTCCTCTTTAATCTGGTTACTTTTTGTTTTAGTCTTTATTCGCATGGGTGCAGCAAGTTTTTATTTTACCATTGAGATGTCACTTCTACCCAAGATATTAGCAGGTAAGTCTTTACAGTATGCCAATGAGATTCATTCTATTATCTGGTCCTTGTCCTATACCATAGGAATGGCCATAAGTGGATTTATGGTCTATAAACTAGGCGTAAAGGTGGCCTTTATTATAGATGGTTCTCTTTTTCTACTTGCCTTTGTTTTATTAATGAATTTAAAAATGAATATTATGTTTGAAAAAGCTAAGGAGAGTTTTTTAGATACCTTTAAAGAGGGATTGCAGTATCTAAGGTCCAATCCAAAAATACTTCATCTTATCTTGATTCACTCTAGTGTTGGGCTTACGGTGTTTGATGCACTAGTGACTTTAATGGCAAAAACATATTATGCTACTTTTTTAGCCATTCCTTTGGCCATAGGTCTTTTACATGCCATTCGGGCTTTGGGTTTAGTGATAGGGCCCATAATGCTAGGAAAATGGATCAATAGTTCGCGCCTCATGTATCTTTTGATCTTTCAAGGCTTAGCTATTATGATGTGGGCAAGTTTGGTAGAAAATATCTATCTCTCTTTAATAGGCTCTTTTATTGCAGGTTTTTCGACAACAACACTGTGGTCGTATACCTATACCCTTATACAAAAACATACGGATGAAAAATATTATGGTAGAGTAGTGGCCTATAATGACATGAGCTTTTTACTCACAAGTGCACTTAGTTCAATGATGGTGGGTGTCTTGATTGAAGCATCATGGAATATAAGTTCGGTGCTAGCTCTTTTAGGAGGAGGCTTTATCTTGGTCTCCTTGTATTATTTTTATATTCAAAAGGTGTATGATGTTTAGTTTAGCAATTTTAGGCGGGCTTTTATTGAATATAGGGGCGTTTCTAATGTTTAGAGGTCTTGCTTTTCAGGCGATTATTGTCTATATTTTTGCGGATATCTGTTGGGTTTTCATGGCCTTGCAAAAAGATGATTATATTGGGGCTCTGTTTATTTTTGTTGGGATGACCTTTGGTTTTTTAGCCTTTTTAAAAATGCGCTCTGGAAAGATGCATAAAAATTTAAATAAAGATGAACTGTCTGAATAAAGTTGATAAGGAAAATATAAGTGCATAAGGTGAAACTTTCACGAGAACTAGGTGTCTCTTTATTACTCTTTTATGGTTTAGGAAATATTGTAGGTGCGGGTATTTATGTCCTTATCGGAAAGGTCGCTGGCATTGCTGGCTATCTTAGTCTTTTCTCTTTTGTACTTGCCTGTGCTATTGCTCTTTTTACGGCGCTAAGTTATGCCGAATTAGCCTCACGATATCCTGTAAGTGCAGGGGAAGCGGTGTATCTACAAGAAGGTTTACAAACCAAGTCCCTTTCCATCTCAATTGGTTTTATGATTATTATGGCGGGTTTACTTTCAGCAGCAGCTATTTCGCAAGGGTTTGTTGGTTACTTACGTCAATTTATTGATATTAATGAAAGTGTTGCACTTATTGTGCTCATTGCTTTGTTGAGTTTCGTCTCAATTACGGGGATTAAACAAAGTGTTGTAGTGGCTACGGTTTTTACCATTATAGGGCTTTTTGGTTTACTCCTTTTGATATACCATGGTTTTGATGTTATTATAAACCCACCTGTTCCTTACGCAAGCTTTGTCCCTAGTCTTGATTTCTCAGACATGCATCTTATTTTATTAGGCTCGTTTTTAGCCTTTTATGCCTTTATTGGTTTTGAGGATATGGTAAATGTAGCTGAAGAAGTGAAAGAACCCCATAAGACCTTTCCCATCGCCATTTTTTTAGCACTTCTTATCTCAACACTTTTGTATGTTTTAATTATTTTGGTGGCCTTGCAGACCTTAAGCATAGAAGCACTCAAAAGCTCCAAGGCCCCTTTTGCTGATATTTATATAGGATTAACAGGAAAAGATGCTACGTTGATATCAATTATTGGGATGTTTGCTATTATCAATGGTGCGCTTATTCAGTTAATTATGGCTTCAAGAATGGTGTATGGTATGGCAAAAAACAGTTGGCTTCCTGCTTTTTTTACGAGGCTTTCCGTACGTACAAAAACACCTATTGTCGCTAGTATGGGTGTGGCTTGTATTACCATTGTTTTAGCTCTTAGCTTAGATGTGGTTTCATTAGCAAGCTACACAAGTATGCTAATCTTGATTATCTTTACCTTGGTAAACATTGCCCTTATAAGAATAAAGTCAAGATACAAAGCCCCAGAGGGCATTATAGAAGTACCCTTGTTTATTCCTTATTGTGCAGTTGTATTAAATCTATGTTTGATACTAATGAAACTATTTTTTAACTAAGAAAATCGTTTATAGGATATAATGCGCTTATGATTTATACCTATAAAAATGAAGAATATGATTTAGTTAAGGTAACCCGCCTTTATCCTGCCGCTGTTATTGAAGTACCTGGTGGAGATAGCGCTCAAGTCTCCTTAGAATGGGCAGATTTGAAAGCAGATAAAATCACCCTAGTGCATTATGTTTTGGTCTTTGACTTTGACCCTGTTGGCGAGGTTCCAACCAATAGAAAAGAACTAGTCTGTGAAGATAAAGATGAGCTGTTTAAGGTAATGCAAGAGGTAAATGTCTACTTTAGCAAGTAAGAGCTCCCTCTCCAAAATTCTCTCTATCTCTATTCCTGCTGCGCTTAAAAATCTTTTGGATATGGTTCAAGTTCTGATTGACTTGTTGATGGTAGGTACACTTGGTGTTGCCTCCCTAGCGGCAGTAGGACTTGGAATGCAGTTCATTATGGTCTTAAATGCGATTATGAATCTTTATGTAGTTGGGGGCAATGCTCTTATTTCTAGATACATCGGTGCAAGACGTTTTCATCGCGCAAACCTTACCTTTTTTAACCTCTTACTCTTAGCCTTAGTGCTTTCACTCTTTTCTATGGGAGTTGGCAGCTTAGGTGCAAAGCAGTTTTATTTGTGGATGGGTACGGGTGAAGAGGTGGCCGAGCTAGGTAAGGCCTATTTTGGGACATTGAGTTTAGGGATGCCCTTGATTTTTTTAGATGCACTCTATTTTAATGCCTTAAGTGCAGCGGGTAAGACAAAGGCCTCTTTGTTTATTAAGATTGTCTCAGCCTTGTTAAATGTTGCTCTAAACTACATTTTAATCTTCGGTCATTTTGGTTTTGAAGCGAGAGGCATACAAGGAGCAGCAATAGCAACCATTATCTCTTATGGTTTCAATGTTGTCATCTATTCCATACTTGTCTCACAAGAATCAAGTGCGCTTAGGTTCTATTTTTACTTCTCTTTACATACCATGAAAAGTATCTTAAAGATAGGCCTTCCTGCAAGTATTGAGAGGTTAATATCAGTGGCCTCTTTTATGGTCTTTGTGTTGGTTATTACCTTGTATGGAACAGAAGCCTTAGCGGGTTATCAAGTAGGACTTAGGATAGAAGGCATCGCCTTTATGCCTGGTTTTGGATTTTCCATTGCGGCGATGGCCTTAGTAGGACAGAGTCTGGGCGCTAAAAATCCTGAACTCGCCTATAATGAAGCCAAAATGGTGGTGAAGATAGCGGCAGGGTTCATGGGCTTTATTGGTCTGTTTCTCATCTTTATACCCGAAGTTTTTTGTGTCTATTTTACCCAAGATGAAAAGACCATAGAATTAGCTTCTTTATACCTTCGTTTAGTAGGACTCTCTCAAATTCCACTCGCCACCGTTTTTGTCTTAAGTGGGGCCTTAAGAGGAGCAGGGGCGACGCGTTCAACCCTTAAGTTAAACGTCGGCTCTTTAATCTTTTTAAGGGTGCTTCCTTCACTGTATGTGAGTACGATTACAGAGGATATTTTTTGGATCTATATCGTGATGATCAGCGAGACCTACATTAAAGGCGGACTCTTTTGGTACGTCTTTAAGCAGGGGAAATGGAAAAGTATAAAGCTTTAGACTACTTAGTCGCGATAAGCTGAAGGGGGTTGATATGATAATTTTTTTGTGTCACCTCAAACATAAGCTCATCATTTACCCGTCCGATGATTGAACCGCGTTTAATACGTTTACCTTTTTTAATGGTAGGTGCAACCTTATCTAAGTGCGCATAAATGGTATGCATTCCATTATCATGTTCAACGATGACAATATTGTTGAGTAAAGAGGTCTTTTTAGAAAGAATCACCTTTCCATTAAGCACATTTTTCACCTTTGCATTCGAGGCTCTTGGTTTTAAAGAGATGGACTCATTAAAAATTTTAATATGATAAATAGGGTCTTCATAAGGACCGAATTTTTTCACCACTGTGAAGTTATCAAGAGGGGAGATGGTCTTTTTCCCTCGGTAACGCTTGGTCTTGACAGATGAGTAGGCATCGGTGCGTGATTTAACCTTTGGCAGGTTCTTAGTGGGTTTAGCCCGGTTGTTTTTTTGCGCATTTAGTTTTGCTAGGCGGGCCTTCTCTTTTTCTCTTGCAATGCGTTTAGCCTTCTCATCCTCTTTGATAATATTGAGTTTAGAGAGTTCATTTTTAAGAGAGTGTTGCTGCTTCAGAAGGTTTTTGACTGATTTTCTATAGGTGTTTTTCTGCTTCTTTAAACTTGCAAGGTTCTTCTTTTTCTTTTTAGTGATACTAAGGACTTCTTTGCGTTTAGTGTCAATCTCGTTAATCGCTTTTTTAAGTTTTTTTATCTTGGTTTGAATCGTGCTTATCTTATGAGAATTACTCGAAAAGTTTCCTTGCAAAACGGAGATATTAGCTTGGGTAATCTTTTTGAGTGATTCAAAAACCTCTTCGGTGATTAAAGCCTCATCATCTTTTGCCTTCTCATCATCAAGTATCAGAGATAAAGAGACATTTTTAGCCAACATAAAGGCGAGGTCTTGGCGTAATTTTTCTTGGGTCTTTTGAAGTGTCTCTTGTGAGCTTTTAAGCTCCTTTAGCTCTTGAGAATTTTCCTGGTACTTCTGCTCTTTAAGACTAAGCTCTAGTTGTAACTCTTGGAGCTTTTTTTCTTGTTTTAAAACGGTACGCTCTTCACGAATGATACGTTTGGCGGTTTTAGCAAGGTTCTTATGCACCTTAGAATAGGTCTTATCAAATTTTTTGAGTTTTTTACTCGTAGTGTTGATCTTAGAGTCAATATTAGCTAAAGCATAAAACCCGGGTGTTAAGATAAGCGCAAGCAGCAGAAGAAAACGCATTACACCTCTTCTTTATGATTAACAATGAGCATTAAGGCTAAGATAACAGAGAGGGTAAGGGCAATACCGTAATGCATAAAAGAGTCTTTAGCATAATTAAAGACACTTACTTTAATGTTAATATCGGCAAAATAAGGCTCAACCCAACCTGCATTAATGATAAGTGAAAAAGTAGCTAAGACTAAGGTCGCTGCAATAAGCGCATCAATAATAGCTAGTCTAAAGAGTACGGCTGAACGTAACATGATAGGGGCACCAAAAAGGGCCATGATATTCATACGATCTTGGTGCTGAAACTGCCAAATACGCATCTCTTTAGCGATTAAAAGTAGGGTGACAATAAAGATTGCAAAGGCAAAGATCTGTGTTACTCCCTTATACAGTAGCAAGAGTTTATATATCTGATCATGAGTCTGTGCAAAACTCTCTACACGACGGATGTTCTTCATGTTTAAAAGCTGAGCGGAGAGGACTTCTATCTCTGAGGGTTGAGGATAATGCTCTAGTGAAAGTTTGTAAAACTTTGGTAAAGAGGCACGTAAAAGCCCTAAGCTGGTCTTGTCCATCTCTTTTTCTAAACGTTTGATTACTTTTTCAGGACTAATTGCCTCAAGCGAGCGGATAATGGAAAATTTTGACTTAATAGAGGCCGCATCAAGCTTAGTATCTGAAATTACAACAATGGAGTAGTTGGCTCGTAAAGACTCTTCATAAGAAGCGATAGAACGTTCAAGCACTTGATACACCTGCACGGTAAACAAGATGGTAAAGAGTGCAGCAATAAGTGAAAAGTGGTTCTTAAGAGACTTCATAAATACTTCCATGTTCGATATGTAGATGTTTATAATCTATTTTCATTGTTTCTGGGATGTGGTGGGTTACGACCACAACGGTTGTCTTTAACTGTGTACATGCACCCTCTAAGAGGTTCCAAATCACTTGAGATGAATAATCATCAAGGTTACCCGTAGGCTCATCGGCTAAGATGATGATAGGGTTATGCGCCAAGGCTCTTGCCATGGCCACACGTTGCTGCTCCCCACCACTGAGCTCTTGAGGATACTTCCCGAGTTGGTGATTTAACTTCACATGTGTTAGCAACTTTTGTACCTGAATCTCTGAAACATCCTTGGCGTAACCTGAGATGATAAGGGGTAGCATCACATTCTTTTCAATGGTCCACTCTTTAATGAGCTTATAGTCTTGAAAAACAATCCCCACATGGCGGCGTAAAAAGTTAAGGCGTTTAGCATTGATATTGTTCATCTTTACCCCACCTACAACAAGTTCACCTTGTTTGGCCGCTAAAGCACCATATAGTGACTTTAAAAGGGTGGACTTACCACTACCACTGGCCCCTGTGATAAAAACAAACTCACCTGAGTTAATATCAAAACTACATTGATTGATAATAGTCTCATTACTGTTATACGCAAGGCTAAGGTCTTTGGCAATAATCACTTTATCCATGTAAAAGCTCTTTCAATTTGAGATGGGAGTTATAGTTCGTACGTGAAGCGATAGGTTTAGCTGGAAAATAGCTTGCTTGTGAACCTTGAATATGTATAAAGAGGTGCTCAGGTTTGTCAAATGAGCCCATAGAAAGGCGTACCAGGTAGCCTGAATCTTGTATGGTGTAAACACGCTCAAAATGAATAAAACCATTTTCAAATTTAAGGGTCTGCGTGTTTAAGGCTTCAATATCAGCATTGACCTCTTGCTCAAAGTCAAAGTTATAATCATTTTGCAAAGGCTCAGATAACTCATGATTTTTTAAGGTAATGTCATAAATATTCTTTTCCATCTTACGCCAACGGGTCTCGTACTTCGAAACGATACCAATGTCTTGGTTTTTACGAACTTGAAAGTCACTCTGATTAAGTTCTAAAAAGGTCTGTAAAGAGTAGGCAAAGTAGTTTTCACTATCACTTCGCAGCTCTAAGGTTCCCCCCTCTTTTAAGGCCCTGATTGATTCTGAGATAAAGGCGTGTGAGATAACGCGCCTGTGAGGTTTTTTGTCCCAAGGCACAGGAAAATGCACAAAGATACGTCCCACAAGATTGGAAGGAACAAACTCTAAAAAGAGCCGCGCATCAAAATCCAAAAGCATCACATTATCAAGCTTTAAAATAGCAATCTGCTTTAAGACCTGCTCAATAGAGGCCTTATGAATTTCAATACCGATATGAAGTACATCTGGGTTCTCTTGCGCCTGATGCAAGAGGTGTACCCCTGAGCCAAAACCAACCTCTACCCAGATCTCTTTGGCATCAGGAAAAGAGTCAGCAAAATAACCGATAGGCTTAAGGGCTGACTCTTTGTCTCTGTGCTGCATCTGTTTTTGCGCAAGGTTAGAAAAGAGAATCTTTAATTCCGCTTTTTGTGCGTAGGCATTAATGGCATTTTTGATATGAAAGTTGGGTGAAACCCGTGTTACCTTGTCACTTTTTAAAAGCCATTTGTTCTCTGCTTTTTTGACTTGAAGTAAAAAAGTTTTATCTTCACTCTTAGCACAGATAAGCTTATCATCAGGGTACTTAACATTCGTAGCAATGAAATCAAAGTCAATTCCATTATGAGAACATGGAAAAGCGGTCTCTATAAAGTTTTCTATTTGAATATGTGGCATCTAATACTTATCTATCGGGTGTTGAAAAAAGTACATCAACGGCTTTGGTAGGCTCTGATGCAATGTTGTCTACATCAACTGCCATGACTTGAAAGGTGTATTGTGTATCAGGCTTTAGATCTTTAACCGTGTAACTTGTTCCCTTAATACCGGTAATCTCTACAGAGGTGGAGCTAATCCATGAATCTTTGGTTGTTTTGATGATAGTATAAGTTTGGGTACGTGCGTCATTGTTTTTCCAGCTTAGTACTGCTGAACTACCCTTGACAAGGGCGTCAATAAAGGTAGGTGTTAAAGGTTTTGCAAGGGTGCTTCCATGTGCGGGAGTGGCTTGTTTTGGCCCTTCAAGCTCATCTATATCTACCACAGTAACCTTATAATAGTAGTGCTTACCATCTTCAGGTATCTCATCAATAAAATGTGTTTCATTAAGCTTCATGTAGTATTCATATCCGCCTTCAGATGAACTGCTACGGTAGACCTTATAATAAGCAATGTCTTTTTGGGTACTTGCTTCCCATGAAACAGAGATTTTTTTAGGCTTATTTGTACTTGCTTGAAGTGCTGTGATTTCAAGTGGAAGAGGCTTTGTGACGACCTTGGCAATGTCACTTGGAGTAGACTCAATGCCTTCATAGGTCAGAACACGAAGACGGTATTTGTAAACACGGTTGTCATCGAGGTCATGGTCAATGTATTCGGCTTGAAGGCGGTTGTTAATAGTAGCAATCTTCTCCCACTGCGACTTTTCAACAATTTGACGCTCTAAAATGTAAGCCTTAACGCCAGCATTATCGTGTGGACGCCAGATAAGTTTTGCCATTCGTGGAAGATTTCCAATAGAGTCAAAAAAGCTCACAGAGTTTAAGACAGGTTTGGTGGTAACACGGTAGGTCTTAGAGGCTTCAGACTCTTGTTCTTGTTTATTAAAAGAAGAGATACGGTAGACATACGTTGTGTTTGGAGTCAGACCTGTATCGGTATAGTGTGAAACAAAGCGGCTTTTTACACTGGCGTGTCGTTTAAGCTTATTCTCGTTTTCAGCTGGCTCACTTCGGTAAATATAATACCCCTTAACCCGTGTGTCACTTAAAGGCTTCCACTCAAAAGCGATACTGCTCATGGACTCAATATGACCATTGACACTAACGGTTGGAAGGCTTGGGTCTATTTGAGGTTTAGTATCTGGTGTAGGTTGGGGTGCACAGGCACTAAACAGAAGTAAAGTGGCGGCTAAAGTCGGTAGGAACAAGTGCTTCATTAATAAACTCCATATCAAAATTATTATTTAAATAGTGCATCATCGCCTCTTGAACAGGGGCAACAAACTCCATCTTTTCCCCAGTACTTGGGTGTAAAAAGTATAAGATATATGCATGTAGAAAAATTTCATTGATTTTATCTTCTTTGCTCTTAAATCCGTATAAATGGTCACCCATGATACCGCGACCAATGCTCTCTAAATGCACACGAATTTGATGTGTTCGGCCTGAAAAGAGTTTACATGCAATAAGCTCACTCTTCTCATCCTTAGAAGGGTATATCTTGCTAAATTGTGTCTTAGAGGCCTTGCCCCCTTCGACTACAGCCATCTTTAGGCGGTTGGTATTGTTCCTTGCAATAGGTCTGTCTACAATAATGTTCTCTTTTAAAGGGATGTTGATGATTGCAAGATAAAAACGCCCCATAGTACGGTCTTGAAGTTGTTTAGAGAGGGCTTCATGGGCTTCATTGTTTTTAGCTACGACCATAACCCCAGTAGTGCCCTTATCTAAACGGTGAACGATTCCATGACGCTCTTCACCACTGATGGTAGAGAGGCGAATCCCCTTATGTTTAAGCCAGTCAACAAGGGTCGCTTCTTTAACGGAGGGAGCAGGGTGTACGGTTAAGCCCTTAGGTTTGTTAATGACTAAGATATCCTCATCCTCATATAAGATCTCAACATCAAAGTCAATTTCTAGAGGTTCCGTTACTACGGCTTCAGGAAAATCAATTTGTACTTTTTGATCTGTCTTAAGCTTAAAGCCTGTCTTGCTGATGGTTTTACCATCTACATTGACATGTCCCTCGGTGATAAGTGAAAGGACTTGGTTTCGTGTGGTGTGTAGGCATTGACTTAAAAACTTGTCAAGCCGTTGGGGTGTTCTGCAGGTAAAGGTGTCATTTTCGTGCATAAATAGGCCTTAAAAGAGTGCTGATTTGTGAAAAATATTTTTTGAATGTTTAAAGAGGTCTAATATAGTGATATAATTCGCCTATGTTTAAAAAAATTGATCGTAGAATTATAACACATTTTGATTATATTATCATGGCGCTTATCTTGCCTCTTATCCTTGTTTCAGGGATGTTGATAGCGGAGGTAGTACCCGCGCTTGCTAAAAAACATACGGTCTATGTTTTGGTCTCACTCTTGGCCTTTACCTTCTTTTTTCTTTTTCCTATTCGGCGGTTTTCATGGTTGATTCCTTTATTGTATTGGTTCAATATCATTTTGCTAATTGCAGTGGAGTTTTTTGGTATCTCTAGGTTAGGGGCTAAACGTTGGTTGGAACTTCCTTTTATTAATTTTACCCTTCAACCCTCAGAACTCATCAAGCCTGCCTTTGTACTGATGTTAGCTTATCTTATTAGTAAAACGCCTCCTCCAAGAGATGGTTACCGGATCAAAGACTTTTTAAAACTGAGCTTTTTTATCTTATTGCCTTTTTTCCTTATTGCTAAAGAGCCTGATTTAGGTACAGCTATGGTTTTAATGTTGCTGGGCTTTGGTGTGCTTTTTGTTGTAGGTGTGTATTGGAAGATATGGGCAAGTATCGGGGTGGCCTTAGTTCTATCGGCACCTCTTTTATATGGACAACTGCATGATTATCAGAAAAAACGTATTCATGACTTTTTAAGTGAAAAGCCTTCTTATCATGTACAGCAGTCTATTATTGCCATTGGTTCAGGTGGGCTAACAGGGAACTCAATGGAAAACTCTACGCAGACACAGATGAAATTTTTACCTATTGCCTCAAGTGATTTTATCTTTGCTTATGTAGTAGAGCGTTTTGGCTTTTTAGGCGCGCTTTTTCTCGTAGGAATCTACGCAATTTTAATCCTTCATCTTTTTTCCATATCCTGGGCCAATAAAGACTATTATGTGAAGGTGGTAAGCCTCTCCCTTGCCTTTTTGTTTTTTATCTATATGAGTGTTAATATCGCCATGACAATTGGCTTTGCACCGGTGGTAGGTGTGCCTCTTCCTATGTTTTCTTATGGGGGAAGTAGTTTTGTGAACTTTATGATTATCATTGCTATCTTACAGAACCTTATGGCCTTTCGCTTTACCTTCTATTACAATTCTGACAGGCGTTTAGTGGACCCACTTGAGAAATAAGAGATTTACAGTGGGTTTTAGATAGATATAAGCATTTAAAGCCTATACTTTCGGCCTTAAAGCATCAAAATCGGGTTGGTAGCTCAGTTGGTTAGAGCCCTCCGCTCATAACGGAGTGGTCGGGAGTTCGAGTCTCCCCCAACCCACCACTTTTTACACTTTTTCCTTTACTCTTTGTTATCAACATACTCGGATACTGACGTATACCTCGCATGTCTCTGCCGCGATTAAAGAAAAAATTGTGAAAAGCTAGCTTTTTATGTTTTTTTGAATATAGTATTTAAGACGAAATTAGCCACATAGCTGTTATTTTTTTGAAGTTTAAAGGCTCTCACCTTTTTTAATTTATGTCATAGGAGACTATTGAGACTGTCTTCAATAGTCTCTGTAATGGTTATGAAGCTAATATAACCGTTATTAAGCCCATGCCAAATAAGAGAACTAAGACTACTGTAATGAAGCTAAAAAATTTACCCAAAATACTTCTTGATACCCTTGTTCCACCTGATTTAATTGTTTGTCTTGCATGATAGGTTCGGTTTGAACCTACTAATGCAATAAGAATCCAAACAATAATCCAAACACCGCCTGTGAGAAGAGAAAGAATTAGATGTAAAATATGATTAGTTCTACTCTCTTCTAAAATACCTTGAGCTTCTGCTAAGTTAATCTGTCTCTGCCTATCTTCTTGATTTTCTCTTCTCTGTCGTTCTAAAATATCAGCTTGAATTTTTTGTGCATTTACCATTTGTTCTGCTAATGTTTCGTCTTGTACTTGTCCCTGCACTGTTTCTAAGTCTTTCCTATTATATCCTTATTTTGATATTCTTAATATCTCAAAAAAAGATGTGGATATTGTGCCAATAAATTAATACTCATCTAGTATAGAAAGTATGGTTGAAAGCTTGTTGTTTAACTTTCAGTCCTTTTACTTTCTTGAGTGGCTTTTTATGTTTTGTTCGCTTATTCTTAAAGATTAATTGTTTGGTTTGTGTTTTGTCATATAATTGAGGGTGCTTGAAAAGTTGTCGTATTATCTGTTTATGAAATCTTTAAAACAGACGGTTGAGCAACTTAGTTGTGATAATTATCAAAATGCTTCGCATCCTCGTTTTTCTAAGGAGGTGGACCCTGCTTACTCAAAGGGGTATATTAAGGGGTTTACTTGGGTGGATGAGGTGTGTACTTATTATTTAAATCGGGATAAGGTGCTTGTACGAGAGTTGCGGATGCATCTTGAGTCGAAGTTAGCTGATACCCAAGGACTTAGTGATTCGGAGTATAAACAAGGGCTTCAAGCCTCTTTGAAAAATGCTTTGGCGGCTTTAGATTAGGCCTCTTTTTTATACTCTAGCTTACCTGAACGCGATTCGCAGTCATCTATGAGACCTTGTATCTGTCTTTTTACCTTGTCATATCTAAACTGCTCTTTAAAGCCATTAATACGTCCACCTGAGGCGTTTGGATGGCCACCACCGCCAGCCCACTCTTTGGCAATCATGGAAACATCAACTTTATTGTTAGCTCTAAGACTCATCGTACCTCGTGGGCCTACATCTACAATAAAGTCATACTCATCAAAAGAGGTTAAGAAGGCATTTCCTAGGATTGAAGTGTTACCTAAGGCGTAAGAGAGGTAGCCTTTGTAGCCTTTATAGTAGATGGTTTTGTCGGCTTTTTGCTGACCAAGTAGTTCAACGATGTAGGCTGTTGCAAGGTTATCTAAGGTGTCATCATCTTCTTTTTTAAAGTAGTTCTTTTTTAAAGCATGGATGGTCTCATCAAGTAAGATATTAGCATTATCAAGTGGAAGCATCTGTGCGGCTTCAAAGAGGAGGGCGTGTTTGTATTTTCTATCTTCATTGGCAAACATCACACGGTTTAACTCACGTGTTTCCGTCACAAGGCGCATGCAAACCTTTCCATACTCAAAGGCCTCATGTTTCTCTTGATGCCACAAATCCACCGCATCTACAATAGCCACATAAGGTCGTATCCATGCTAAGACCTCAGGATCAAGCTTAAAGTGCTCATTCACATAATCAAAGGTAATCTGTGTAGCAGAACGGGTGGTGTCTAAGAGGTACCAATCAAATTTATTGGCAGAGTCTTGGCCGCTTCCATGATGATCTAGAAGTTGAAGCTTGACCTCTACTTTTTCATAATCTTTAAGCTTTTCTATCTCTTTTGAGAGCCATTTAGACTCATCCATAGTGAGGTTTAAGTCGGTGATTAAGATATTGGCATTTTGTTTTGCTGCTTTAATGGCTTCTAAAATTTCATGTAGGCGTTCACCCACTTCAGCCCCATAATTAGCATTAAAAAAGACAATGTCTTTATAGGCTTCTTTGGTCACAAGTTGACAGCTGTATCCGTCTAAGTCGATATGTGAGAGGTGGTATGTTCTGTTCATAATGTTTCTGCCTTGTGTTCTTTTAAAGTTGAACCTAAGGTCCAATTATAACTTGTTTCTTGTTTACTCTAAGCCCATCTTATAAATCAATAGAGATACTTCCCATAACTTCAAATTTAGCATTGGCATCAATCTCAGCATGAGACAAGACAATTACCTCAAGATTGAAGCGCTCAAAAATCTCGGCCAAAGGTTTTCTAAGTTGAGGATCAACGATTAAGATAACCGGTGAAACACCTTGTTGTAAAAGCGCACTTGCCTTGTCACTTACCCCTTGAATAAGACCATTTATTTCACCCACATTAAGGGCAAGGTTTCGTATTCCATCTTGTTCGGTGGACTTTTCTAAGATACGCTGCTCGGTTGCAGTATCAAAGGTTAAGAGCTTGATGGTGTCATCAGGCCCCTTGTACATCGCCGTAATAACACGGGCAAGCTTTGCTCTGACTTGTTCTACAATCACATCCACATTTTTAGAGTATTCGGCAATATCGGCAATGGTCTCTAAGATAGAGAGCATATCTTTAAGTGGGATTTTTTCATGTAAAAGTGCCTTGAAGATACGCTGAATAAGTCCAATACTAGCCACTTTTAAGACATCATCAACAACCACAGGGAAGTCATTTTGCATCTTATCAATAAGGGTCTGTGTCTCTTGTCGAGTTAGAAGCTCTTCAGCATGTTTCTTCACGAGTTCAGACATATGTGTAGAGATAACGGTTGCAGGGTCAACTACCGTATATCCATTCATAATGGCATCTTCTTTTTGCTCAGGCTTAATCCAAATTGCGTCCAATCCAAAGGCAGGCTCTTTTGTTTTTTCGCCTTCCATCTCTTCTGTCGCCATCCCTGAATCCATGGCTAAAAATTTATCGGGCTGGATGGAACCATGTCCTATATCTACCCCTTTTAAAAGGATCTGGTAATGGCTAGGATCAAGATGTAAATTGTCACGAATACGCACCTGTGGCATTAAAAAACCAAAGTCAGTGGCAATTTTACGGCGCATAGAACGGATACGCTCAAGAAGATCTCCCCCTTGCCCTGCATCAGCAAGACGAATGAGTTGATAACCAAGGGTTAGCTCAAGCATCTCAATTTTTAAGATATCTTCAAGGGCCGCTTCTTCTTCTTTTTTAATCTGCTCATGGCTCTTTTCAGGAGGTTTTTCTCCTTGAACACTCTCGCCGCCTTGTGCACTTGGTGCTGGAGTCCCATCTTTGTTAAGCTTGGGTGCCGTGATACCTTGAAAGAGTTTGAGTTCTCCTTTTTCATGTTGTAGTAAAAGGTAGCCCATAGAGATAAAGATTAATCCTACAAAGCCCATAGAGAAGAAAGGCAGTCCAGGGACCAAGGCAAACATAATCATAATCGCACCCACGATGAGTAGGGTCTTTGCATTTCCCATGAGTTGAGAAATAGTTCCCTCAGCAAAGTTGGATTGATCACTCGAGGCTCTGGTAATCATAATACCCGTAGCTGTTGAAATAATGAGGGCAGGGATTTGAGAAACCAGACCATCCCCAATGGTTAAGATAGTAAAAACAGAGGCGGAATCACCCACACTCATGTCATGCTGAAAGACACCAATTAAAAAGCCACCAATGATGTTGATAATGGTAATAATGATACCTGCAACCGCGTCACCCTTAACAAACTTTGCCGAACCATCCATAGCCCCATAAAAGTTAGCATCTTGTAAGATAGCTGCGCGGCGTTCTTTGGCTTCAGACTCTTCAATTAAACCTGCATTTAAATCCGCATCGATGGCCATCTGTTTACCCGGCATTGCATCAAGTGTAAAACGTGCTGCAACCTCTGCAACCCTTGTAGAACCTTTGGTAATAACCATAAAGTTAATAAGGACTAAGATGGAAAAGACAATAATTCCAATAACATAATTTCCACCAACAACAAAGTCTCCAAAGCTCGCAATGATGTCTGATACGTTCTCAGTACCTTCATGCCCATGCGATAAGATCATCCTAGTCGTTGCTACATTAAGTGAGAGCCGAAAGAGGGTGATGATTAAGATGAGCGTTGGAAAGGTGGTGAGGTCTGTTGGTTTAGGGATATATAAAGAGATTAAGATAATTAAAACAGCTACTGAGATAGAGATGGTTAACATAAAGTCAAGCAGGGCGGAAGGGAGAGGAACAATGATAATGGCCAAGATAGCCATTACAAAAAAGACAATGGTTAAATCACGGCTCTTGACAATAAATTCAAGTGCGGGTGTGAGTTGTCCAAGAAGGGCAGTTTTTTTTCTAGCCACGTCTTATACGGTCTCTTTCTCTAAAATATCCGCTAGGGTCATGCCCTCTAAAAAGTCATCTATCTTACCTTGAAGGTTATGGATAAAAGGGTAGATATGACAAGAATCCTCTTTTTCAGCAGGACAACTTCCTACTCCTGAAGAACAGTCAAAAACAGAAGGGTCTTTTCCCTCTGCTGCTCTCATAATACTTAAAAGCGTAATCTCTTCTTTGGGTTGAATAAGCATAAAACCACCTTTAACACCCTTATAAGATTTTAAGATGCCTGAACGTGCAAGCGATTGGAGTATCTTGGCTAAGAAGCTTTTAGAGATGCTGAGTTCGTGAGCGAGTGTTTCGGTGTCCATTGGGTCACTTGCATTGGCTAATGTTACTAGGGATAGTAGGGCGTATTCGCTGGCTCTTGTCATTAGCATATAAGTTAATCCTTCATTGATGTTTCAGCTAAGCAGAGAAGTCTGTTTTCTCTCTTTAGTTGAGATAGCATCTTTTTGTATAGGAGTGTATTATACATAAAATGTATTAAAGATAGATTTTGTCTTCTTTGTTTGGTTTTCTTTTTTAGGAATAAATTGGGTTTCTGGGGTTTTTTGGTTTGATTTATCAATTGGAATTTTTGTTTAAGGAGTTATTGTTTTTTGATGTTCCCATACTTTCTTCGGTCGCGAAGAAAGTATGCAAAGAAGCTTGCTCCACGGCTTCGAGCTTGACGGCTGTCAAGTTCCCTCACTCCAGACAAACTTTAGCTAAAAACTCAAAACTCGCTTGCGCTCAGACAAATGAGTTTTTTTCACGCTAAATTTTGTCCTTCGTTCGGCTCTGTAGAGGTTCTGCTACTTTCAAGCGGTAACGCATCAATAAATTCAGAAGCTAAGGCTTCTGTGATACTTCCTCGTCATAAGTAAGTTTATTATGTTTAAGTAGTTGACTAGGGATAAAAGCGTTAGCTTTTACATTTAATA